>MAAB01001465.1_pt1 | contig 21314 bp, 24 predicted proteins | sample 1115991 | NCBI WGS metagenome assembly MAAB01 (sample SAMN04961124, study PRJNA320927) | seawater metagenome | isolation source: sample BD02T18 sea water enriched with oil for 18 days | place: USA:Gulf of Mexico | collected 2013-07-27
TTCCCAATACAAGCCGCTCGTACAGACTGCATATTAATAGCTTCATTCGATCGCACAAGAGGTAGCTGTACAACGAAAACGGTTATATCTTTCGATGTATCATCATATCGTATTGTTCCCCCCATTAATTCGACAATATTTTTGGTTATTGGTAACCCCAATCCAAATCCTCCATGCTTTCTCGTTGTGGTCGCGTCATTTTGCATGAAGGGTTTGTACATATGTTGCACAAAATCCTTAGAGATTGCCTTCCCTGTGTTTTGGAAAGTAAATTGAATCAAATCCCTCGTATTATTTGATTCAATTAGGTTAATTTGACAAGAGACATAACCTGATTCAGTAAACTTAACTCCATTGCCAAGTAGATTGTTAAATATCTGGATTATTCTGACGGAGTCACCCAAATAACAGTCATGAAGCTTGTAAAGGTCAGGGTAACGCAACTTTATCCCTTTTCTTTCTGCCTCATGTGCATGAATATTGTAGGCATTTCGAATTGTATCCGAAAGCCTAAATGGAGCAGGACTCAATTGAAAAGAACCATTTCTTAGTTTCTCGTATTCAATAGTGTATTTCGTCAAATCTAGTGCTTGATTCAGCGCTTGTGCTAATCCTTTATAGTTGGGGTCAGTAGGATCAATCTCATAATTTTCACACAAAAGGCAAAAAGCCTGAAATACCGTATTTAATGGTGTTCTCAATTCATGGGCAATATTTGCGACGAAATTTGCATATGCTTCTTTGTCACTATCAGAATTTTTCATTCGCTCGTTTATTTGTGCATTGACAAGTGTCGTCGAAGCGAGCGATGCAATAACAGTAGATAAGCGGGATCGTTCTAAATTAAATGCTCCATTAAATAAATTGTTTTCTAGATAAACCACCCCGATTATTTCTCCAGCCGAGATAATCGGGAGACATAAAATTGATTTTATCTGCCCTTCCGATATATAGGGATCACTCACAAACCGAATGTCCTCTTGAGCGTTCTCACAAAGTACTACTTCAAGTGAATTTATAACGTAATGAACAACATGAGTTGAAAATCCACTGCACTCGTTAATGTCTAAATTCATCGATTCAGTCGAATTTGAGAGATTTCTTTTCGCTCTTAATTTAAAAGCTCCGCTATCATCCTTCAATAGTAGATAGCAATTTTCACTACCAGAGTATTTCGAAATCTCCAACAGCAAATTCGAAACTATCCTGTTCTCATTCAACTCGCCAGTAAACCTTTCCAGTACGTTTATCAGCTCCATGTATTCATTAGGAATAATATTTGAACGTTCCTTTCTTTTCCCCAACACCTGGTTGAATTCCGACCTCAAAGAAATAGCCTTTGCACCAAACCCTGCTAATTCATAAAGATTGATGGTCTCATTTACCATTTCTAACAACGAGTGATTCCACCCATCACACCACTCTAGATAACGAAGATGACGTTCATTAATTATAGCTACATCATTTACATATCCATTACGAGACGCTATATTTTTGGCCTTTCTGAACAACGCTTCAGCTTTCTTCCTTTTTGAAGGCAAGAGCGTAGATATTTCAGCTTGTCCCAATAATTGTATGTGTTCAAATTCTTTATTTCCTCTAGTAAGCATCCACAAATTTAGAATATGAAAAGTATTCAATATTGGGTAAAACATTAATCGCTTGAGATAAGATCGCTCCCTTAAACAAGCGACTCTGGCAATAATCCCATGCAGATGGGATAAAGCTATATATGGTAACCCAAATGCCCCCATTATTATCTTTTGGGATAATTTGCTATATTTTAGAGCTTCTTTATGATCGTTAAAAACGATAGCGAGAAAACATTTCATATATCTATATGAAAACGTCACGGTTTTATCGCTTACGCTATCATGAAAGCTCTCATATTTTTCCTCATCGTACCTACGGCCTTTTAGAGCCAGAGGGTTTTCTGTTTCAGTTGTTAGATTAGAAACTGTTTGCCAAAGAACTCTATGAATGTGTGTTTGAGCACTTAGGCCTATTGATTGTATCCGAGTAAAAGTCGATTTTAGTTCGTCTTCAAGATCATGGAGATTTGCTCCACGCATAATAGCAGTAGAAAAGTATGCACCGTTGCAGAAGGCCGCTGTTTCCAAATCATTAGATGCAAAACACTTATACATAAGGTTTCGTAAGCCACTTTCACACTCTTTTAATGAATGTCCCCAAGGTCTTATCATGGCTAAGTAGTAGAATTCTATCGTCGTCGCTATAAATCGATTTCCTTTAAAGCTGGGCATTATTTTAGTAGCGTACCTATAAAAATATGACGATATTTTATGATATTTAGTTCCAATGGATACTATCAAACCGTAAAGAACGATATTCTGCATAGTCTCAGCGGTAAAACCTTTTCTAAGACTTTGATAAAGCCCCTTTAAAGCCATGACGGGTAACATCTCAGGATCAGCCATATAAAGTGAAGGCCCTACCCGATACCCTATTCTCTGGGTCGAAAGAGTAACATCATCAGTTGCCTTCGGCATCGAATATCTATCACGATAATTGGTAGCGAGGTAGAATGTGCTGAGGAAAAAATAGTAGCATAAATACAATAAAGGAAAACGTTTCGGCATACTTTGGTTTAATTCAGTCAACCACGCTCTAGATGTATTTATAGCCTTTTCATGTTCATCCGATGATTTATATTTATCAATTTCAATTTCAATAACACTGGTTTTATCACTTAAATTCTCCGCGTACTCTTTGATACCATTGGCAATCTGACTAAACTTATCTTTGTCACCACTTGATTCAAAAGCTCTCAGATAGAAGGATGCTACATAAAAACATGTACTGTAATCCTGCTCCCATAGGTTTGGATTGTCACAAAGAATGGAATATGAAGATTCAAGGTGATTAAAAGAATCTTTATTTATTATATTATGGTTAACAAAATGCGCTGAAACTGCAACAGAACGAATAAACGATATTTCTGTTACAAAGTCTTTTTCGATATTCAGCATTAACTGGCCTGTTAGCGCTGAGAGCATACTCCTGTTCTTTAGTATTTGAGGTTTAGAAAGAATCAAATCGATGACATAATTGTGAACATTCCCTCTTATGGCGATGTCTTCATCGAGCCTATAGCTGCACAACTCTTCATGAACAGATAAGCTTGTACTATCTCCATTTTCCATATCAACGATCAGATTATGGTTTGTTAGGAAGATAGCTATTAATTCAACATCAGATTCTTTCAACCCGGACAATGTACAAATGTCCTGTATAGTTAAAGGTAATGCCGAACAGCAAAGAATATCTAAAACTAAAATCTTGTCTTCATGGATATATTCTTTAATGCTATCGAAAACATATGAGGGCGACTCCATCACAGCGTCTTTTCGCATGTTATTGATAGACCAAGTCCAGACCCCTCCAATATTTGCGATTGATTTTGACTCTACTAAATATTTTATGTACTCACTAATATATGAAGGTATTCCATTTGTTTTTTCAAATATTAACGTCGCTAATAATTTGTATGGTTGTTCCGAGGGACTAAATAGATCATTAAGCATTGATGTAATTACATCTGTGCTTACTGGTGAGAGGAATATTTCTGTAAGCGGTACCTTTAGTCGGTTGAGGTGACTTAGCGTCTTACCAAATTGGCTATTTACAGGAGCAGACTTTGAGTCAAACGTAAGTATGATCACAAGCTTGTTGGCTATTTTTGTTTCTGCTGCTCTTACAATATAAGTTAACAGATCAGTTGAAGCATATTCAATTGAAGCAATATGCATAACCGCCACATGCATTGAATCGAAATATTTATACAGATTGTCAATCAGATAATCTAACTGGTTGTCTGATTCTATCTTTTTGCAATCGACTCGAATCAGTGTTGCATTATTTTCGTGAACCAATTCATCTATTAATTGTGACTTTCCTATCCCAACTGGCCCGTCTATATTAACGAAGGATAATCCACTTTCGTTAATAGTATAAGCATTCCTAAGAGCTGCATATTCATCGCTACGATATTTTAGTGGTAAAACAATTTCATTAATATGAAAGTCATCATAAGGCGTGTCCATCCCTATACTTGACCCAGGGTCAAGATCCTGCTTTAAAACACGCATAGCCTTTGCAATTTCGTCGATCGAAGGTCTCTTGCTTTTGTCCTTTTCCAAACACCTCATGATTATATTTGAGATTGATTGTGGTATATTTCCCGACAGATTTGTTGGAGACTTTGGTTTTCTTGTTTTATGCGCGAACTCTGTATCTATGCAGTCTGTATAATTAAATGCTTTTTCACCAGTGAAGATATAATATAGAACTAGTCCAAAACCATAAATATCGGCCTTTCTATCGATATCTTTTATATGTGATATAACCTCAGGAGAAGACCAATCTGTCGACAGTTTTTCAGCTAGTGGTATTTCATTTGTACCCACTTCGATACTGGCTTCAAGGTCAATTAGAATACACCGCTCCATACCATCAAATAAGATATTGAGCGGTGTTAGATTACAATGAATTATTCCTAAGTCATGCAGGTTGGCTATAGCATTACCAACAGATATTGCTAGCGATATTTTCTCGATCAGACTAGGACAAATTATCTGAACCACATCGCTTAACGTTGTTGCATTTATATACTCATATATTGAACAACAGTTTTCTTCGTTGTAAGTATGCTCTATTAACCTCGGTACATAAATGGACTGATCGGGAATCAGTTTGTATGCCCTCAAGATAGAGTGTGAAATATCAGTTTCGTTTTTTTTGTGACGTTTAACTACGACTGCTCCATCAGCCCCACTACATCTATAGATCGTGGAACTATTTGAGTCATAGAGTATTTCCTCTATCTTGTATCCAGCAATAAAATCCATCTATCACTCCATGTGATTTAATGATCGTCCATGTGTGCAAACTGCAATACATAAAGAGTGGCCACTACTTTTGTGGTTTTAACCATTCTTTTTGCAATGTCCATCGTAATAATTGGTAGTGAAATTAGAAACCGGAATTTTTCCATATGATCGAAGTCAAATTTTCCGTGATAACGCAAAAAGGTTAAGGCATCATCATTTAGGCCTAGGCATTTATGAAGGTGATCCGCCCAAGGACTAGCTTTTAGCTTTCCTACGCCCTCTATGATAAAAAGTGCACCCAGGAGATCTAAGGGGTTTGGTTGTGACGCTCGATGAAACATATATGCTGTAAATGCTTCTGTCCCTATATTTTGCGGGTATCCTTCGATGGTTCCTCGATCGCCCCCTAAAGCTAGGTAATTACTTTCTAGCATTTGATAATCCGATTGTTCATCACCAGCATGCGTAAGTATCCGCTCTCTAATAAAGGCATAATTGGAATTTTCCCGGATATCAATGCTAGATGCACCCAATGCAATCCATCTGCCGCCGTCTATAACCTGTTGGCGCATATTTAGGAGTAATGTTTTATATTCCTCCAGCGTAATAGTCTCGTTTTCTATGGCCGATATGATTGGGGTGTTAGATAATGATGCTTCGAACTCTGCCCACAAAAAAGCAAACTCTTTGGCCAGGTATTTTGATACTTCGTTTTGTGTCTTAATGCTGTCAGCCCCTAAAGGAGAATTAACGGCAATACTTGCTAAATCAGCTTGTTCTCTTTCTATTCGTTTAAAGGTATAAGTTGCGGACATAATAAATCCTATTGGCAAAAGTTAAACACAAGTAAATTGAGCGTAGCAGTATGCAAAGCGAGCAGACTCGGGAACCATGATAAGTACTTTATCCCCTCTTTTTATACGGCCAGATTTTAACGCCTCATCTATTATGATGAATATTGCGGCGGAACCCGTATTGCCTGTGTATTCTAAATTGGTAAACCATTTCTCTTCCCCAAGATCAATTCCTGCTTCATTAAAATGGCGTAAGATTTCTTCCTTAAAAAAGAAGCTGCTTAAATGCGGCAAAAACACATCGATTTCAGCAGGTAATAACTTCCCTGTATTAATAATTCTTGTTAACTCCTTTAGCCCATAGGGAGCTATGTACTTTTCTAGCAAAGATGTATCCTGCCTTAATACAATCATCCCTTTTTGTTCTGCCACCAAAGCACTTTCCTGAGCCATCCAAGTATTAGATGGATCCGAATTATTACGGTCGTTAGTTCCTGCCCACATACAAGTCGGCAGCTCATTGGCGTAACTTGTTGTTTCTATCCAATCTATGCGCAATGATGGCTTATCTGGATTTGGAACGTTTTGAACAATAAGAGACCCAGCAACGTCGCTTAGCATCCAAGGTAGAAATGCCCCGTGAAAGTGTGAATAAGTGGGGTCTGCATCAGCCAATTGTTTTTTGTTCTCAAATTCAAGCTTAAAACGAGAACTTCGAATAGCAACACTAACCCGCTCGACACCACATACCGCAATACAATTTCTGTTGCCCGACTTCACCTGCCAAAACGCCGATTCAAGAGCAGTCATTCCCGCTAAGCACACTCCAGCCGTGGGAATTGTTTTTAAAGGGCCAGCTCCATGGCGACCTAGCCGTCCATGGATTAATTGGCACAGACTCGGTACAAAAAGCTCGGGGATAGAGGAACCTGCGGCAATACAATCGAGCTGTTTAGGAGTTATTTGAGCAGATTCAATTGCTGTCACTATAGCTTTTTCAGCCATATCTTCACTGAGAAAAGTCGGGACTCCCCCTTTCCTCATTGCGTAGTAGCGTTTCTTTATCCCGTTTGACTTTAGTATTTTATTTTTCAATCGAGAAACTGGACCTGGGTCACCTAAGAAATCAATTATATTATCATTCTCAACTGGCTCTCCGGGAAGAAAAGCTCCTGTCCCTGTGATATAAACCTCATTGCTGTTCATTTATTAGTAACCTTGCGGCCTTGATGTCTAATTCCTGCATGGCATCTATTGGCGCTGTGTTGATAATTAGCTCTAGCAGCTCGAATGCTTCTTTGTTCTTCTTATCCATCATCAACAAAGCTTTGGCATACTCAAGTCTAACGATGGTACTTCCTTCTGCAATATTGAGTGCTTTAGAGAACAGTGAATGGCATTCTTTTTCTGAACAACCAAAAGTAGCCCTAGCAAGCAGTTTCCCAGAATACCCAATTATTTGGGCATGAAATGCACCGTATCCAGCTAACGCTAGAGGGTGATCGAAGTTCATCTCAAGCGTTTTTTTAATGGATGATCTAAACCGGATGGGGATATTTTTAGCTAGCGCGGTGCCAACAAATACGCTTTCGCCATAACGTCCAAATGAACAAGGACTCATGTAAAAAGTGTTCACACAATCTTTCAGGTGTTTGGCGTCCCCAGTAGCTCGTTCATGAACATCATTAAATAGCGACAGCTTTTTTTCTTGTTCTGACTCCAGGTATCCCGCATAAATCACTGTGGAAACATTCCCTAAGTAACTCCCCGCTACACCGCAAGAGCGACCAATTATTACCGCTTCAAGGAAGTTACCTGAATGAAATTCACACCAACCTTGTACAAGGTCGTCAGATAGAGAGCTGAAATCACTACCATATTTTGGAGACGTAACTGAAAGATCCGTCGAGCCTAATTTATAACGAAGGTGATCTTTGTCAGGAAATGGCTCCGCATCTATATTGTGTAAAGAAAGCCAGTTCTCTTTCAACAACGTTGGAGTGTATTGGAAACTGTCGAAGTCACTTTGTGTCCAATTAACATATATGTCAGAAACTTTTGAGTTCATGATTTTGATGGCTCTTGGATGAATGACAAGGTCATATTTTGGTATTCGTCTTTCTCTATTTCTTCCTTAGCATTCAAGAGTGTATATAACGGCGTACTGGACAATAGAGAATTCGTAATAACGCCTGCCATCGGAATCCAATTTAATATCCAAGAACCTGGCTCGACATGAGCTTGATAGGTTATTTTAATATTTCCATCACCTACTGGCTCGGCAAGAACAAACCCGGTAATCCCCTCCATATGACTACTACCAGTATCTTCAAGTGCAGAGTGCTCAGGCATATATTCCATGTGATAAGTGACCGCGAGCGACGTTGGATCCTGCGTTATTTTGTTGCGGACAACTAAATCTCTTGATGGCATTGGAGTAAAATCGAAAAGCATATATGCAATTCTTTCCCTATCATTGATCTGCTCAACCGTCTCCACTTTCTTTGTTTTGTGCATCCAGCTAGACATGTTGTCCCCGTCGAGTAGTAAAGCAGCGAAGGAAGTTAAACTAGATTTGATGACAATCTCTCCGCGAAATTCTTTAAACGTACTACCAGGAAAATCCCTTTTGAATACTTTTACACCATCCTCTTCGGTAATCAGCTTCCATTCAGCTTCGCCACCTTCTAGGGCAAATGACACTTGAGACAGGAATAGGACAAAGAGGGCTACTAGAAGTTTGTTCATGTGATTTCCTTATAATTATTTATTAGCTGTATTTCGAGAACATTACATATTAGTATATCTAATATGAATTCAAGGAGTATAAGTAGAACTAATGCACGAATCAACTAAAACTAAGGAAACAACAACTAAGCTTTTGCGAACATTCCTTCTCTTGCTTGAAAACAACACAAGCGACACTGCAACGAAACTCAATGTTACCCAAGGGGCGGTATCTCAGAATTTAAAAAAATTAAGGGACACGTTCGGTGACGAGCTATTCAAAAAGGACGACTATTCAAAATTTCTAATACCCACCGCCAAAGCGCGCTCCATCGCGCCATCGATTCGAACAATTGTCAGCATGTTTGACGCGACTGTTTCTGAACATGATCTAAACGACTTTGATTACAGTAAATCAGATAAACATTTTGTGATATGTGCCAATTCATACTTTGAAACCATTGCATACAGATTAGCGGATCACCTACATAATGTTGCACCTGGTGTAACCTTAGAAATAAGAAGCTCTGAGAGGGGTACTACTCAGACAATGCAAGGGTATAAATGTGATATTTTGGTTGATCAGATAAGAGAGAGTAACAAGCACCTTGCAAAAGAGAAACTTCTCGATGATGAGTGGGTAGTTATTTGTTCTGAGTCAAACAGAGAGATAGAAGGGTTATCTATTACTCCGGAAGTCTACTACGCACTAACGCATGTTACAGCCTCCAATGGATATGATGTTAAGAACTCTAAACTAAAGAAAGCAGTTATAACGCCCTCCTTCATAAATGTCGTAGAGCTTGTTTCTAAAACTAGCCATATTGCCACTATACCGAAGAAAATTGCCAAAGCTCACTCAAAGACGTTACGACTTCGGTACCTTCCTTGCCCGGTTGAACTGGAGCCGATCAGTCTTTATATGTTTTATGAAGGGAATACTTTAACGCCATCAAACAAATGGCTACAAAAGGTAATTAGAAACTGTTTTGCTGAGATCTAAAATCACACATAATTTAAAAGACAAAGTCCCTAGCACCTCATCTAAAGCATTATTCCCATCTAGCGATAAACCAATTCAGATTCAATCTGACACCGTTGGAAGATTTCGCTGTGGCTGCGACCCAAATAAATGAATGCAAATTCTTACTACTGCCTGAGTATGGCAAAGAACAAAATACCGACAACCTTACCTCTCTCCTAAGTAGGAATAATTCTCTCATGAGAGAATTCGATGTTTTCATAACGCTCTACCTACATACAATAAGTAGCCGATACGTCAAAGATGGATCAAGTCGGAAAATGACGTGAAATAAAATTATAATCGCTAAATTTAGCCAGAGAATACGAAATATTTTGTCTTTATACAAGGCCCTATGATATTAGTATTACGTGCAGGCTTGAAATACATTTGATTTGATGTAATTTAGCCAGACATCAATATAAAAAAGCACTAAGGTCAGTATATCAACTTCTCTGGTGAGATAGTTACCCTGGAAAGTAAGGAAGTAAAAAAACATGCGAACACTGATGAGCAAAGAAGAAGCTCTTGAATTAGCAGAAGGCGAACCTAGCGAGCGGGATCATTTGGAACCTGGTGACGTTCGAGATCAGGCGGTACAAGCGATCCTGCAGGCCAAAGAGCTATTAGAGCGAGTTTATGACCTCACATATCTTGAAGCTAAGCTACATTGCGACGCATATCATGATGGAAAAAAGTCATTTTCCGACCTCGGAGAGACATACGGTTATATTAACTCATATGTACGAAGAGAAAACGGCTCCAATACATTGCGCTTCCAGTACAGGCGACCAACATCAGGTGGTTCTTTGATACGAGAGAACATCAGAATGCCAGCAAACGGGTACACAGAAGCATCATTTAGGCGATCAGCTCATGAGTTTGAAACCGAACTCGCTGTAATGACCGAGGAAAGTTATTCTCGGCTTAGAAAACGCGGAAAAAATGTTCGCACTGTTATACGGAAGTTGAGATCCGTAGCCAACATCGAGATCACAGAGACTGACGATGACGAATAAATCCGTATCTGCTACAAACCTATCAAAAATGATGTTTTGTGAGGCCAATGTGACCTCAAGCCCCATAAAAACCAAAGAGGACAAAACTCGTATTGCGAAAGGAATACACGAACATAGTCGCTTTGAGCATGCAGTACGACAAATAGGCAATAGGCCCATCATAGTCGCATCGACGCAAACCGCCCCAGATTCATCGCCTAACTACCATAAACGTGCAAGCCCAATAATAACTGTTATTATTGCAGCACCCATAATTGTCGCTTTCCTATACCTTACAGCAGGTTTTTAAAAACAATGGAAAAAAATGACCTTGAACCAATCAGCGCTAACCAGCTGAAACTTGACCTGTTCGGTTTAGACCCTTTGCTAGACAAAAATTATAGTAACACGCTAGAAATATACGATTTAGCCGGCAAATTCCTATACAGCAAGCAACACAAATACATGAAAAGAGCATCCGCTGAAGAAACAGAGTTTACTCGTACAACCGTGTATAGAAAGATGGAGATCAACGTCTCTGTAACAGCCGCAAACATCGAACGTATCAAAGATGGGAAAAAACAACGTATATTCGTATTTCCGGGAGCGAGAGAGGAGGTCATTGAAGACGTGCTTCGAAAGTTTGCAACAGAACGCAGAGCAGAGGCTTACGAGATTACAACTGGCAGCGAGGCTGGCACAAAGTTAGTAGGTGTAGGCTTCTCTCTTTACGAAGTGTACGAAGAGCTAAAACGTGTAGGTAAAACATATTCTTACGCAGAAATACGAGAAGCAATTGAAATCATGAATCGCTCAATGCTTACGTTTCTAAGCAGCGATGGATCAATAGACCTATCAGCACCATTTTTCCCCATAAAGCTCGTTGCAGAAAAAGGGAAAAAGAAAGATACCCGTTCCTTCATCTGCTTCCACCCGATGGTGACAGAAGCAATACTTACCCTTAATTTCAGACGATACAACTACAGCAAGGCCCTCGGTCTCAATAAACACTATTCTAGATTAACCTACAAAAGGCTATGTCATCGCTGGACACAAGCCGCGCCAGACAAGCCCTACACCATCCTTTTGAGCACATTAATCAAAGCAATGAAGGAGCCTTATGCAAACTTATACCAGGATAAAGCCCTCTTCGTAGAAGTGTTTGACGATCTAATGAGTGAGAAAGCCAATGTTCTTGAGCGGTACGTGCCAACACCAAAAAAAGATGGTCTCAAGATAATTGATTGGAAATTTGAGCTTTATCCTACAAATGCATTTGCCAAGCAACAGGCAGCGAACAATAAAGTAGAAAACCAAAATAAAGGCATCGAAACAAGTAATCAAACAGATACCATCGACTTTGATGACGAGAACTAAAAATCTCTCATGAGAGAATGACGTCTATGCCAAACCTTAAAAATACACCTAACATACCTCTCAGCTACCCACTAAACAGATGAAATTAACAAGGTTTACCATAGAGTTGGATGCCACGCCCCTAAAATAGCAAGGTTTACCATAGAGAAAGCTATACAAAACACAAAAATAGAAAGGTTTACCATAGAAATCAGATCACAAAAAATCAGGTAGCTAGGTTTAGGATAGAATTAAAAGAGGAAAAACCTGGGGTTTGAACTATAAAAAAAACTATTGCCTCTCAATCCTACCTCAAAACAAAAAAAAGAACGAAATGCATAAAGCCCCTTTACGGTGCTAAATGGGAATGGTTAATAATTCAGCTAAAACGTACCAAGGTTTACCATAGAGTCCTAGCAAGGTTTACCATAGACTTGAATATAGTGATCAATATCCAACCAAAAACACCAAGGTTTAGCATAGAGTTAGAGGAACAAATCGCGCATAATGTTAATAACGTGTTAGTAAGATGTTAATAACATGTTCATATACTGTTATAAGTTTTGTATGAAAAAAGCTACTTAGGGTTTACCATAGAATAATGGTTAGGTTTAACCGAGAATGCCGCCAAGGTTTACCATAGAGCAGTATCGAGGTTTAAGGTAGAGAAACAGCAAGGTTTGAGATAGAACAATACCAAGGTTTAACATAGAGATTATTCATATAATATTGTTATATAACAACATCTTAAATACTATCTAGCTATACCTTACCGAGTCCCTTCCGAGTCCCTTCCGTTGTACTACCGTTACTTCTCCGTAATCATTATTACTATATATAGAATAATAATTTGCATTATTATTAATTAAACAGGGGTTCCCCGAATCACTATAGGCAATAATAAATATTTTTATTTAATTAAATATATAAAAGATTACTGAAAGGACAATAGATATACCAACTACGCTGATAACGAGCATCACAGTTTCTGCTGCCACAGTTTTTGTCATACCCCACAATGAAATTGATGTGTTTGTCATTTTTCCCAGCAAAACCCAGTAAGCCAAAAAGCTTAGACAAGAAACTAGAATCATCCCAGAGAGCTGTACAGCCTTGTAGGCGACATCTCCTTGCAATTCAAGTCTAACGGCATACCCTATGGCAAAACCGGCTAGAAGGGCTGCAAATGAGCGCCCTGAGACGATCAGCCAAGATTTCACCAATGAAACCTCAAGACCAAGTACCCTTTTTGTTGACCACCGGGTAATTATCGCATTAGCGGCCAAAGATAATATGAACAAAATTCCAACAACCCCTATCTCTTCCATAGATCCCCTGCTTGCATATTTTCAATCTCCTGTAGAATTAACAAATACCAGGAGTTTTAAATGAAATTATTAATTTACCTAATATTAGCTATCGTCGTTATTTTTGCATATCGATCAGTAAGAAAGGCCCGTGCTGTTTCTAAATCCCAGGAACAGATGCCGACAATATTACACAACTCTCGATGTATCATGAATGAACAGAACATCAGATCCAATTATCCCGTTCCACTACACGGCCGAGTTGATCAAGTATTTCAACTGCAAGACGGCAGGCTATTGCTGATAGATACAAAGAACCGAGCAAGAGCAACCGCCTACCCTTCCGACATCACGCAATTATCTGTCTATGCAACAATACTTAAGGCTAACGGGTACCAGGTATGCCCTTTCGCTTTGCTCCGTTTTCCAAGAGAAACTGACCCTGTTTACATCTCGATAGAACTTTATCCTGAAACCAAAATCATCTCTCTGTATCACCGTTACTGGGAAATTAAATACGGTCTACTCTCCCCTACATGCACCTGCAAAAAACATAGGCAGTATTAACTACGTTACCCTAAAGACGTATTTCTGGTATTTAGTCAGAATATAATTATATTATCCTTGATTTAGCCAGAGTTTAAACTAATTCTATCTTTAACCTTAGTAAATAAATATACAACCCCCCTCCCCCTCTGATGATTTCAATTCTCTCATGAGAGAATTTCTATTGTATTAAAGTTTTCATATTACCCCGCAAAGGGTCCATATCCAGAAAAGGTATCCCCTCAAGTTGATAGACAATGGGCCTCTTCATAGGAGGTGAATATGAATACAGATGTCAGCACATCAACAGCACTTTATGCAGGCACCGGACTGATGGTGACAACAAGCATCACTACTGTGTTTCTTTCCAAAGCAGGCTTCTTCCCTATTCTCGCTATTTTTGCAGCGTTTCTCATGATTTGTTTATTCATGTCTGATAACACGACAACGATTAAAGGGCGCCGAGCGTTAGCTGTATCAGGGCTGATTAGTGCACTTACTTGCTATGTCTCTTTGACGTGGCTACTAAACCAATAAAATAAGGGGATCAACTATGTCTTCCGATAACAAAGGCACCGTAGAACTTGATAGAGAGCTGGTGGCAAAATTACTAACACACTCACACGATGAGTTAACACGGCTAAGGCGAAACAGGATTTTTAACTATTTCCTGAAAGGAGGTCTTTTTATAGGCTTTTTCGTTTTGGCGTATTTCATCGGGGGCAGCAACTACAAACAAGGGGACAAACATGAGCCACATATTGCATTTGTAGAAATATACGGCCCTATCATGAGTGGACAGCTAGCGGATGCAGATCGATTAATCCCTGCGTTGCATAATGCATTTTTAGATCCGCTATCAAAAGCGGTAGCATTAAGAATCAATTCACCAGGTGGTTCACCGGTTCATGCTGGTCGCCTCTATCAAGAAATTAATATACTCAAAGAAAAATATCCAGAAAAAAAGGTTTTCGCAATAATTGAAGATTTGGGAGCCTCGGCTGCTTATTACATCGCCGCAGCGGCAGATGAAATCTACGTTGATCAGGCCTCCATGGTTGGCTCAATTGGTGTGATTACTTCAAGTTTTGGCTATTCAAAAGTCATGGAGACCGTAGGGATAGAGCGTCGCGTTATGACAGCCGGAACGAATAAGGCCCTCCTCGACCCCTATTTACCCAGTGATGCCAAAGTACAAACCTACTGGAAGGGAATGCTCAGCGAAATTCATAAACAATTCATTTCCGCCGTTAAAGAAGGTCGAGGTGATCGTCTTCATACAGAATATCCAGAGTTATTCTCAGGTCTAGTCTGGACTGGAGCGAAAAGTGTGGAGATTGGTCTTGCTGACGATCTCGGTAGCCTTCAAAGTGTGTCCCGAGACACGATAGGAAAGGTAAATATTGTTAACTATACCCCCGCCCCTGATTGGTTAAAGAAATTAGCGAGCCAAACAACCGCCCAGCTTACTGCTATCAGGTATGAAGCGTTAACCCCTTCCCTATTTTAAAATTCTCTCATGAGAGAATTGGAGATTAACATATGAAATACCCTAATAGTTTGCAGTCATTCGTATACACCGCAATAGCGATAGCTATTTGTAGTTTGTTATTGACTGCATTTTCTCTGCAAGAGGTCAAACAACTAAAAGATGTGATTGAAAGCCTTAATACGGATGTAGATGGAGAAAAGTTCCTAACGGACAACTCCGTACTTGTTGATAGCCGTATAGATGATCGTATCGATGCCTACATCGAAGAACGCAAGCAAAAAAAGATTGAGCGGAAATACGAGTCATACGCTTCCGCTGTAAAGAAGACCCAATCAGGCAAGCACATTTACGGAAATGAAAAAGCCAGATTCACCTTGGTTGAATGGTCAGACCCTGAGTGTCCTTACTGTAAGAAGTTTCATCAAACCCCCAAAAAAGTTGTTGATGCATCCAATGGCCTGGTTAACTGGGAATGGAAGCACTTACCCCTACCCTTTCATAATCCAGTCGCGGCTATTGAAGCCCATGCTGCAGAGTGTGTTGCTAGCATTTCAGGCAACCAAGCTTTCTGGGTATTTATGCAGTCCGTATTCGATGAAACTAAAGGTAATGGGCAAGGCGCAGGTGACCTTGTTAGCTTGGCACAAAGTATTGGTGTAGATGGAGATAAATTCTCGAAATGCGTTAATAACGGCGATCACCGGGATGTTATAGCGAGCGACATCCAACGCGCAAAAGAGCTTGGCATTAACTCTACCCCCATTACATTTATTGTTGATAATCGTACAGGTCAACATATAACGATCAGAGGTATGCAAGCTCCAGAAGCAATTGCGTCAGCCATACAAAGAATGAAAAAAGAGGCCGACATTTCTCTACGTCGAAAAGCACCAACTAAGAGAGGAGATTCTTAATGAAACTCTTCAATAGAAAACGGAATACCTCAGCCAGTGCGGCTGGGGGTGCGCAGGCACCTGTTTACAGCCAACCCAACGTATCTGTCTCAATGCCAATGTATCGTATTATCAAGGTAAGAAAGCTTTGGTTAGGTTTCATGTTCACCTTAGGCATGTTCACTCAGTTCCTGTTGGCGATCTACACGCCTGAAGTTTGGAACTATTTGTACGGCGTAATCCAAAACTTTTTGCCGGTATTCTAAATTCTCTCATGAGAGAAAAACTAGCGTGTTAAGGATAGGTTTGTGCGGAAGACTCAATGGAAGAAAGATTACACTGAGTGCCAAATAGAGAGATTGGATCTGCCTCAACAACTCGAATGGTTCGATAGGTACATAACTTCAGAGAAGCATTTTAGTAATACACCCACCAAATATTACGGAGACCATGACCCGTTTGACGTGCCGATTTCAGCTTGCAGTAACTGTGGGCTGGACACTCAAAAGCTGTGGAGTCCCAAAAATGGCAAACCATCCTGGAGGGTGGTTTGTTCTTGTGGTACATCAGGCCCTGCGTGTGACTACCCTAGAAAAGCAGCGTTTCGTTGGAACAAATCCTTCAAGAGTAGTCCTGTCAATTTTCAAGAGTCTCCATTGTTTCGGCTCAATGGATTGGAAAAAATGGAGGCACTAGATCGTCTCGTAAGGATTAATAACGATCTAACGTTGCGTATAGAAATCGCACATCTACGCAAGGAAGTGGGGGAGAACACTAGTGAAGGCTACATTGCCAAACTTGTAGCTTATACTGAATGGATTCAATATTTGAGTGAGCTGGTTAAAAACAAATCTCGGTGCCAACAAGTTAATAAGCTGAAAGCAGAAGAAATTTAGGTTAGGGCTTGCATAGGCTCAAAAACTGATACTATAATCCATAGCATTATTTGGGGAAATATCCGTACTTTGATTTACTAGGGTCGGGGTCCCATCGAAAGGTACAATTTACTGAGGATTGGTTTATGTCGGGTAAAGTCGTAACGGTAGCTAACGAGAAGGGCGGGGTAGGCAAAACAACCACATCCGTCCAATTGGGGTTTGAGTTAGCGGAAAGGGGGAATTTGGTTTGTATCGTTGATAATGACCCTTCCGGTGATGCTACTACTGCACTTTTTGGTGATGATATTCCAGCGGCCATACGACTTGGAAATAAGCCGGAAGGAGTTTCCAACACAATAAAAATGTATGCGGTTGATGGTGATTTCGAGCCCATTGAAATCACGAATAATCTATTTTTAATGGGGGCAACTGACGCCTTAGCTATGGTCGGTGGAGCCGACTTACAGCCCGCATATGAATTCAATGATTCAATTGATCTTCTGGTGGAAAAGTTTGATTACGTCATTATTGATTGCCCACCATCGTTTGGTCTCCCTTTTACCGCTGCAATGTTTTCTAGTAGTCATGGTGGAATAGTGATTCCCTTAGTCCCAGAGGACCTACCTTTCAAAGCAGCCGTAAAGGTAGAGAATCGAATTAATGAGACCAACAAACGCTTTAAAATGAATTTAGTTGTTCTGGGTGTTCTGGCGAATAAAGTAGTGAATAACCCCATGTCTCAAGAAACAAAATTTTACCTAAATGAAATGCAAGAGAAGTTCGGTGATCGAGTCTTTAAAACAGAGATACATCAGACGGTAAAAATATCGGGAGCCATTGCTCTTCAAGAAAAGGTAAGCAAATATGCCCGGCCAAGCTCAAAAGCAGCTTTGCAAATAGCATCGTTTACAGATGAAGTTATCGAAAGACTGGGGAGCTAATTATGGTTTCATTTAGCAAGAAAAAAACAGAAAAAACAGAAAAAGTAGTCCAGCGACAAAAAGGGACTATCGTTGAACTACTCGAGGATAGTGATAAGCAAGAACCCATTAAAGCAGATCTGCCAGAAGAACTTATCGTAGTTGTTAAAGACACATCCTATTTTTATGTAGACGATCAAGTTCGTACAGAATTTCCAGAGCATGAATTAAAAGAGATGGCGTTGGCTTTGCAGAACGTTGGACAAAAGCAAGCGATGACCGTGCACCCTAAAGACAAAGACGGACGTTACTTAATTGACGATGGTGAGTGCCGGTGGCGGTCTGCCCAACGAATCCCTGGTTTTACATTAAAGGCAATTGTTGATCCTGAGGCTCCAAAGAGAAATCGACAAAGGCGAATCATAGAGCAACTAATAGCAAATGATCAGCGCAATGATCTTGGCCATCTGGATATGGCCAAAGCACTAAATGATCTAGCGGATGATGGGTTGAATCAAGAAGAGATTGCAAGAGAGCTTGGTTGGATCACTAAGAATGAGAAACCAAATATCAATAGAGTGAGTCGTATTCTTAGTATATTGAAACTACCAGAAGAAGGGATCCATCTCGTAAAAGAAGACGTTGTCACTGATCTTTTGACATTAGATTTCCTTCGTAAAATACACGGGGAGAGTAAGGATAAGTTTTTAGTCCTTTGCTCGTTGGCACTGGAAGATGGCGGCATATCGCGAAAGAGGGCAGAACAAGAATACAAACAGTGTATTGCCAATAAAGCGTCAAAACAAAGTGAGTCGAAAGAAGAATCCGTAGGCAAACACGAATTCTCTCATGAGAGAAATTCTAAACCTGTTAAAGAGTCAATCGATGTACCGGAGGAGGGGGCCACCCAACCCGGTGCTGCTTCGGTTGATTCTAATGCTAAGTCGGCGGTTAAACGCTCACCAGCTGTTCTTCAAAATAATGATGCCCCCCTTCAGTCTCCCACCAATAACGTGCGGTCTGCTGTAATTCACGTTGAGTGGAATGGGCGCAAGCTCGGTGAATTAATGTTAGATAAAGAGCCGGAAGCCAAGGGATTCGTTTGGGTAAAGCTGAATGACAGCGGTGATGAGATCTCTGCTGAGGTCCATGAGTTGATGATTAAGCAAGTGTGTGTTTAAGACGTCGATTCCACGGGGAATTTCTACTTTGGTTACAAGGCCAATAAATGAGACTGTTACCTAATCATAAAACTGCTCTGGAAAGAGCAGATATGTTATCTGAGACTATTGATCGATATGTTAAGCGACAGGGTGTCAATGACTACAGTACGATTCCTATCTATTGGATTGTTTTTTTAAATACCATCATGACATTCAAATGGATAGCTTTGATCCTAATTTCATTGTTTGTACTGACCTCTATATTGAACGGTTTTGAAGCGATAACTCTTTTGTTATTGGCACCGGTGATAATCCTGATATACGAAGCTGTAAAAATCGCCATCAAATTCACCAATGAATTTGTTATTAAACACGATGAAGATAGTTAGTCATTAGTGGGAGGGTAGGGTGAACAATGAGAAACAGAATCATCAACAGGTTGACTCTAGAATACGTGAATTAGAAAACATGATCCGGGGGATTGCGAAGGCTCCAACCATGTTGGAAACAAACGCACAAATCGAAATTGCCCTCGCTGTAGTAGACGGGCGCGAACCAGAGCAATGGGCATCGGAGTATATGGATTATGCAACAAGCACCAACGGACAATATTTCTAACCTTCGACTGAATAAACTGGGTAAATTAGAAATACCTACCAAGCTTTCTTTTCCGGTTATTAATATCAGTACATTCGAGTTAGGGCGTGCTGAAATAGTTTTAGAAGAGGTGGCTAAAAGGGTAGGCAAACTCTTTGTAAAAATGCCGTATAAAAAACTACCTATTCCTGATGTATTAAAAGCATCCGTTGAAGGGCCAAAGAAGGAAAGTGATGGCAAAGGAGCTGTAGTTTTTAACACGTTTTTTTGATAGGTAGAAATCGAATCCTGGAACAATTTCAGCATTTTAGTGAAGCCTGTTTCAGGGTGATTGGTAATGCCTTCTGTACCTTCTTCGTTAATCAGAAGTACTTCAAAAAAGGAAATTACGGCAGAAGAATACTGTTCACTTAACCATTACCTAAAAGAATACCAGTATGCCGATGTAAGAGAGCATGTTAAATCATTGATGCAAAATGATGAGAAAATTACTTATGCAGATTTGGCGGCCGTATTGATATATACCGAAGGCAAAAATGCATGGATAGATCAGCAAACAACAAACGAGGGGGCGCAACTAGCCAAAGAGGAGCTTGTTCAGGCAAGAGAGGAGCTGGTAACTGATTTGCCAGAGGTCAATGCATTGTCCAATGTGGACAACCGGAAAGACGTAAATAAACAGATGGAAATTGTGTCACGGAGAGACTGGAGAAAAGTAATTGTAGAGCCAACAAGAGATGCTTTAGATGATTAGATATGTTGATGGATTGGTTAGCAACAACACTACACTTAGACTAACACCCGAAATAAAAAATGATGGTGATAGAGCGACATGGTGGAGTTAAGCGCAGAAACCCGTAGGAAATACGCGATTATTGCGTCAATCGCTAAACACAATACGCCAACGCTGGCGGACATTATTCGATTAACTGATATACCTGAATCAACGGTGAAACGACAGATCGCGCAATTGCGTTTGGATTACGAAATGGATATCCGGTTTGTAACAGATTCGGAAGGCGCCAATAAAGGTCGCACTGGGCATTATCATATCCTGGACTGGGGAGTGCTGGATAGAGCTGAGTTCTTAGTAAGGTTTGGTTCAATTTTGGAGGAATAGTATGGATTACTGTGTAGGTATTGACCCAGAGGAAGCTGAAGAGAAGATACGCCTAGGCTCGTTAAGTCACGCTGAAATGGCGGATACGCTATTGTTTTTGAGGACCGAGGGGCATAAGCCTGCTCAACTACAAAAAGTCAGCGGGTTAAAGGACTACACAGTTCGTCACTACCTTCGTATGGCCAAAAAATTGGAGTCTAGTGTAAAAGACCTATTACATAGAGGGATCATTACGTTTTCAATGGCAAGGGTTATTGCGTCACTGTCACCGGAAAAACAGGATGAAGAGGTACGTAGTGTCATCATGAAAGGGACTAGTGTTGCCAAGTTTAGAAATACGCTAGGGGGTAATGATAAGTTTTGTGATATCGAAACAGAACGTTATTTCCAACATCTACAGGGTGAAATATCAAAACAAACAGGGTTGGCCTTAGTTATTACACCTGATCGTCATGATAAGAATGCAGGTAACATTTCCCTTCGTTATACGGATTTGCGGGATTTTGATGCTATCTGTTCCAGGCTTAGCGTCAATCTCTCAGAAATATGACAAATAAATATGTGGTGTATATGTAATAAAGTAGAGAAACTACTTGCAGGCTGCAATGTTCATTGAATGGGGTGAAATATGAGCTTTAAAACCAAATGTCGA
>MAAB01001466.1_pt1 | contig 21286 bp, 19 predicted proteins | sample 1115991 | NCBI WGS metagenome assembly MAAB01 (sample SAMN04961124, study PRJNA320927) | seawater metagenome | isolation source: sample BD02T18 sea water enriched with oil for 18 days | place: USA:Gulf of Mexico | collected 2013-07-27
GTGGTGGAGCTGGCGGGAATCGAACCCGCGTCCAAAAAACCTACATCCTCGGTACTACATGCTTAGTCGCTTATTTATTTAACCAATTAGACGCCAAGCGACAGGCTTCGTCATGGTGAGCTTGATACTATTTCGCGGTTCAGCCTCAAGCGTGCTTCCCTCGCTAACCTATTTGGGGTGACCATCAATCCTCTAACCAATAGGTGAGATTTCAAGGTGATGGCTAGCCTAAGCGGCTAGTGCGAACGTTTCGTCGTTAGCAATTATAGTTTTGCGGCTTTTTACCAGGCCAACCGCCCCTGGGCATGCACCTTGGGTTTCGTGAATCTTGTCGAATCCTGAATCAGCCCCAAAGTTTTACATTTACATATTGAATACAGACAACTGCTTCAATACCTTTAATTATACAGTGCTTTAGTGAATAAAACCAAGTTAAATAAATGGTGATTAACTATAGGTCCTTATTTTTCATCATTCGACCTTGTTCTACCTTCCATTCTCTGTTTTTTATGTCGGCACGTTTGTCATGTTCTTTCTTACCTTTACCAAGGTAAAACTCTAGTTTTACCCAACATTTTCTCCAGTACATTGCTGTAGCAATTAGTGAATATCCATCACGTTCAACGGCGCCAATTAATTTATCTAATTCTCTGCGGTTGAGTAGCAGCTTTCTGGGTCGTGTTGGATCACAAACAACATGAGTAGAAGCAGAAATCAGGGGATGAATTTCTGCTCCAACCAAATAAGCTTCACGGTCTTTTATGTGTACGAAGCAATCGGAAATATTAACTTTTCCGGTGCGAATACTTTTTATTTCCCAACCTTGTAAGCTCATCCCGCCTTCAAACTTGTCAGTTAAGGTGTAGTTGTGCCTCGCCTTTTTATTTAAAGCGATAGTATTACTGCTGGATCTGTCTTTTGATTTTTTCTTTGCCATTTTGAATTCCATTATTAACGGCGGTGATTATACCCAGAAATAAGAGCTTTTAAACCTCAATTTTGATAATAATATTTTCTTTAGCATAAAAACCACCGCTTATATTCAAGTAATAATGCGCTTGATTGTGTGTTTTGGTATGATACCGCAATGTTAAAGTAGGGGTTAAAAATAAGAATGCCATCCATAAATCGTAGTGCACTGGTTATGTACAGTGTTGAGCAAATGTTTCAATTAATAAATGATGTGCTTGCTTACCCTCAATTTTTACCCGATTGCAGCAATAGTAAAATTATAACTACAGGTGATAATTCAGTGACCGCTGCATTGTTGGTATCTAAAGCGGGATTAAAAAAGTGGTTCACTACTAAAAATACGTTTATTTCTAATCAGCAAGTACAATTAGATCTTGTTGATGGACCTTTTAATAAGTTGTATGGGAATTGGTTGTTAACCCCCTTGTCTGAAGATGCTTGCAAGGTTAGTTTAGAGCTTGAATATGAGTTTTCTAATAAAATATTTGATCTTGCTTTTGGTCGAGTATTTAATCATTTAACTAACAATATGGTGCAAGCATTTACACAACGAGCTAAAGAAGTTTATGGAGTGAAAGTTTAAATGGAACAAACGCCAAGTCAGAATGTAAACATTCAAATTGAAGTGGTTTATGGCCTTGCTCATAAGCAAAAATTGTTGTCTTTGCCTGTAAGTCAAGGAGTAACAGTTGAAGAAGCTATTATAGAATCTGGCATTATTGCTCTTTTTCCTGAAATTGATTTGAGTGAAAATAAGGTAGGCATTTGGAATAAGGTTGTTAAGTTATCAACGGTTTTAGAAAACCTTGATAGAATTGAAGTTTATCGACCTTTAATCGCTGATCCTAAAGAAGTCAGGAAACGTCGTGCTGAAAAAGCTAAGCTTGAAGGACGAGCGGACAAAACGACAGGTGGAAGAGTAAACCCTTTAGCTAAAAAATAATTAGCTATAAAGAGTAAGCCCAGCAAATGCTGGGCTTTTTGGTTGAAATTAAACATATTTCAAAACTTGTTTTGGTAATAAATCACTCAGTTGTTTATTTATACAAGCCTTGCTGTTTATCTTCGATGGCTTCACGCCAACCACCTAACCATTGAGATTTGATCGTTGTACTTTGGTAAGGGCAGTGTTCTTTAGAACGTCCAGATATACCTGCTTGGTAACCTCGTGTATGAGCCCTGTCTTGGCGGTCTCGTTTTTGCCGTTTCATCATCAATGCACGCTCCTTTATTATTATCGCTTTCATACTAAAAGCTAGTTAAAGAATAGTAAAAAAACAATGTTGAAAAGAAGTTTTTTTGCAAAAAAAGATTAAGCTTTTGATTGGTGGTGATATTTATTTTTTGCCTTAAACGAAAAAAGCACCGTTAAGGTGCTTTTTAAATTTATAGCAATAAAAGTTAACTAAAAAACTTGCGTCGTAGACCTAATAAGGCCATTACAGATAAAAGTCCACCAAAGCTGACACTTGCACCTTGACGAATTACTTTGTTTTCTTCTTCTGCTGTACAAACTTCTCCATCATCAGGAATAGGCTCAAGACTAACTGAACGAACTACATCTTCACTTAATGGTGTGCCACTATCATCTAACATGACTTCGCCTTTGGCGTCTCGACGATCAACTTTGACAATTGCTGTCGCAGAAATCATTCCAGCATCGTTAATACCGCGAGCTTCCAAAATATCATAGGTCAGACGTAAAGAGCAGGGAATAGTTTTGTTAAGGTTGGTAAAAATGTCATTGTTCATGTCATAAACAAATGCGGCAGTTCTGCGAGGGTTTTGAGTACTTTCATTATGAGTTTCAATTTCCCCTTCACCAACCATTAAACCACTATTATTAATGGCACGAACAGTACTGTCTGAGCCAGTAAAGAAATCATCAGGGTTTACCATGTTTATTTCTTCTTGAGGTACGTTAGTGTCAACATAGAAAAACTTTTGAACAGCCTTACCGCCAATTGCTTTAGAGATATGACCTACAGCAATACCTGCATCGTTAATATCATAAGCTCTAGAATTACCTTTATCACTATGATCCCCGGTAAGATCTATTACTTCTGAATTCTTATAGACGACAGCATACTGGTAAGCACGTCTTTCATTTTCATCTGGATCTGTTACTGTTTCATCAATGAAACCATCAGCATAACCTACTGAAACCCCACTGCTATTAACAGCTAAGGCATAGCTTGAATAAGAGCGCTCATCATCTGGGTGTGGTGTGACTAGTAAGCCTAGTTGCTCAACTACAGGAGAGCCAGTAGGGTCTAAAGTCGCTTTAAGTGCCATAGTGTGGTGTGGATCAGTAGTTGCGAGTAGCAGCAGGTTGGCAATACATGCGTCTAATGTCATTTCTCCTGGAACGATATCAGGATCAGCACATGTATTTTCTTTGTTCTCTTCATCAGTTTTGTCTGGATCGTCTCTGCCTTCTACAGCTTCAAGAAATGACTGTGTTAACTTATAGCTACTAAAGCCAACAGCAATACCTGCTTCATTTACATCCATTACAGCAGAGGTTCCACCACCATGTTGTGTTTCAAAGGGAACTACTTGATGAACTTGTGCGCCTTGGTTATAAGAAAAGAATCCTCGGATGCCAAATTCTCGAAGCCAAAAGGTATGTTCAACACCTTCTGAATCGATAAAAAGTTCGCCTGGTAGGATAGGAGCAGTAGCTGTTCCGTAAGAAATTCCACCATTGGTTATACCACTAACAATATCAATTGTTGAGCGGGTTAACTCATCAGTACCTTCAAAGGTTTCATCCCAGAGATTATAATCTTCAGTAACGCCGTTAAGGTTTGTCATGGCAATAGTGTCACCGACTTTTTGATATTCGATGTTGCGTCCTTTACCTGTACTCGAATCTTGCAACCATCTAATTACCCAAGCTAAATCATTGGCTGTTGGATTTCCGGCTCTTAAGGCTTCAGAATCTTCAATGTCATCTAAAGCATGAACACTTAGATGGCGAATAGCTGCAAACGCTTCAATTTCGGTAAAGTCATCATCATCAAGGTAATCAAACTGAACAGGAAAATTATAAATACTGGTACCAGATATTGCCATATCACCATTAATATTTTGGTGTTGAGCATAAGTGTACTTCAGCTTGCTAGCTTCGCTTTTATCCACTATTTGGTAAGTGGCGGCATTAATGTTACTAACAACACTTACACTTAAGGCACTACTGATGCTTAATGCAATGATATTCTTTACTATTTTGCTCATTCTACTACTTAACTCTTTTTTATTGTTGGAATAAATTCCAGGCTACAGTTGTTAAAGCTCGTCTAATTCTTGCCATCTTGTATAGGCAATGTCGAGTTTTGACTCATTTTCGCTAAGCTGGTTCAATATTTTTTTAGTGTGTTGTTCATCTTGGCTAAAGAAATCATTTTGATTGACTTGTTCTTGTATATCAGCAATCTCATTTTCCAAGTTATCTATTATCTTTGGTAGTTCTTCTAATTCTTTAGTTTCTTTAAAAGAAAGTTTTTTCTTAGATGTTTCTTTATTTGTAATTGTAACCGTCTTTTGCTGTGTTTCTTTTTGGCTTACTGTTGATAAGTGGAGCTGACGTTGCTCTTCTTTTAACGCTAAATAACTATCAACATCATCGTAGCCACCAACTATTTGATTAATATGTCCTGTACCATCAAAATAAAGGCAAGTGTTGACACAGTTATTAACAAAATCTCGATCATGGCTGACTAAAATAACGGTTCCTGCATAATTTGCAACTACTTCTTCTAATAACTCTAAGGTTTCAATGTCTAAATCATTGGTTGGTTCATCAAGAATCAGTAAATTGCTAGGACGTAAAAATAGCCTTGCTAATAATAAACGGTTCTTTTCGCCACCTGATAATGCTCGAACAGGGGTGCGCGCACGCTTAGGACTAAACAAAAAATCTTGAAGGTAGCCAAGCACATGACGAGATCTGCCATTAACCATAACTTCTTGTTTACCTTCACCAACAATCTCTTGTACCGTTTTACTAAGATCAAGTGCTTCACGATGTTGATCAAAATATGCTATTTCTAAGTTAACACCTGAGCGCATTTTACCGCTAGTAGCAGCCAGTTTTTCCATGATAAGTTTAATGAGGGTTGATTTACCCGTACCATTTGCACCAATCAATGCTAGTCTATCATTGCGGGTAATCAGTAAATTCAGTTTATTGATTACCACTTTTTCATCAAAGGCTACAGTAACATCTTCTGCTTCAAAGACTAATTTACCAGAGCGATCGCCTTGGCTAATATTCATTGAACTTTGATTACGAACTTCACGGCGTGCCTTTCGCTCTAAGCGTAATTTTTCTAATGAACGCACTCTGCCTTCATTACGGGTACGCCGTGCTTTAATACCTTGGCGAATCCATACTTCTTCTTCCGCTAAGCGCTTATCAAATAAAGCATTTTGTTGTTCTTCTACTTGTAAGTCATGCTGCTTTTGTTCGATGTATAAGTCGTAATCACCGGGATAACTTTTAAGCTGACCACGATCAAGATCTAATATACGGGTAGATAAACCTCGAATAAAGGCTCTGTCATGGCTGATAAAAATAATAGTGCCAGCGAAGTCTTTTAAAAACTTTTCAAGCCATAACACACTTTCAATGTCTAAATGGTTAGTAGGTTCATCAAGTAATAAAATATCAGGGTTGGTTACGAGTGCTTTTGCAAGGGCTAATTTACGTAGCCACCCACCGGATAAGTCACATATTTTCGCATCGGGATTTAATGATAATGTACTCATCACTTGCTCAATACGCTGCTCGTCTTGCCATGCTCCAGCTTGTTCAAGTTCATCTTGTACTTTGGCTAATTTATTAAGATTTTTCTCGCTAGGATCTTCACCAATTAAATGAATTAAACCATGGTAGCGACTAAGTAAATCGGCGTTTTCACTTACACCTTGCGCGACAAAATCAAATACACTGATATTTGATGACTCTGGCGGATCTTGTTCTAACATTGCCAATTGCATGGTGCTAGATTTTAATATTTGGCCATCATCTAGATTTTGAAAGCCCATTAATACTTTCATTAAGGTTGACTTGCCGGCGCCATTGCGGCCAACCAAACAAATGCGTTCGCCTGTTTGAATGCTTAAATCAGCTTTGTTTAAAATTTTTTCTTCACCAAAAGCGAGCTCGCCATTGGCTATTCTTAATAATTCCATCAGTTTTTTAACTCTATTGTGTTAACTGGGTAAGTTGCTCTACGGTAAAAGGCCAAAATAGTTTGAGATTTTCTATTGGGCTGTCTGGATTTAGTTTTTCTATCACAGGAATATGTACGCCGTACAGTTCAACTAAAGTTTTACTTTCATGAGCTACAGTTTCTTGGTCGACAATATCAATTTGGTTGAGTTGTTCATCTGATATCACCAACGTGCAAAGTGCTAAAGCTTCTTCACATAAATGACAACCTTCGCTGCCATATAAATTATATTTTGTCATATATACTCAAAATGTTTGTTTCAGGACGCTTGAGCAATTCAAACTCAAGGCGCCAACTCTTATGCTTTTCGTTTAACAGACCAACTATTATGAATATGCTTGTTGCGAGCAAAATCTTTGTCTCGGGTAATATCAGACATATTTGTTGCTTGTAACCCTATTTCTGCTAACCCTTCTAAATCCATTTTGAAATTGCGCTTATTATTGGTGAAAAATATTTCTCCACCACGGTTAAGTGATTTTAAAGCATCTGTTAGTAAAGCAATATGGTCTCGCTGAACATCGAAGCTATCTTCCATACGTTTTGAGTTTGAAAAAGTAGGAGGGTCAATGAAAATCAAATCATATTTATCTGTGTTCTTTTTTAACCAATCTAAACAGTCTGCTTGTATAAATTGATATTTATGGCTACTAAGTTTGTTTAAAGCAAAGTTATCTTGTGCCCAATTAAGGTAAGTATTAGACATATCTACCGTAGTAATTGATCTAGCACCATGTAAGGCTGCTTGTAATGACACTGAGCCAGTATAAGCGAATAAGTTTAATAAGCTCTTGTCTTTAGCCTTTTTTGCGACGATTTGTCGTGTTTTTCTATGATCTAAAAATAAACCAGTATCAAGGTAATCCCACAAGTTGATTTTAAGCAATGCACCATGTTCGTTCATCGTGATTGATTGCTTAGATTTATCAACTCTTTGGTATTGGTTACTACCTTTTTGCTTGGCTCTGGTTTTTAATACAACCTTATCTGTTGGAACTTCTAGTACTTTTGGAGCCCAATAAATAACTTCTTGTAAGCGTTTTGTCGCTTTATCACTATCGATAGTTTTTGGTGGCGCATATTCTTGAATAACTAAGTAGTCACCATAAATATCAATGGCAACATTATATTCAGGGATATCTGCATCATAAAGGCGATAACATTCAATTTGATTTGATTTAAGCCAGCCCTTTAGCCCTTTGCGGTTTTTCTTTAAACGGTTAGCAAAAGCACTGTCTTGTTCGGCAAAAGACGATTGTGGGTTGACTGCATCTTTTTCCAATTGCTTTTCATCAACATTATAAAGTGCAAATTGGCAATCTAACGGACCGTTCTTAAATTTATATCGCTTGAAACTTGATAATTTAAGCATAGCAAGCAGTTCAATATTGGCTGTTAAAATAGCAACTCGCCAATTTATAAACTGCGCTTTAAGTTTTTGGCCAAAGAGTACGAAATTTTCTACTAGCTCTGGCAACTCACCGATGCGTTCGCCATAAGGGGGATTGAATAAAATGGTGCCAGCTTGTCCAGAAGAACTAGAGCCGTAGACATTATTCATATCATTGGTATTTTGACACTTAAACTCAATAAAGCGCTGTAACTTAGCATTTCGGGAATTTTGCTGGGCAGTTTTTATTACACGTGAATCAATATCAATACCAAATACTTTTAAACTGCTGATACTTGCTTGCTCTAATGAAGTAGCAGAACTTTCGATTGCTTGATTCAACTGACTTTGCCATAAATCTTCATCATGCTTTAGCCAAGCATCAAAACCCCAAGTAGCGCGTTCAATACTTGGTGCTTGTTTCGTTGCCATAGCAACAGCTTCAATTAATATAGTGCCAGAACCACACATAGGGTCAACTAATGGTTTGCTTGTATCGGCTAACCAGTTCGAGCGAATAATTAATGCCGCTGCTAAGTTCTCTTTTAATGGTGCTGCACCGGAATGTTCTCGGTAACCTCGTTGAAATAATCCGCGACCAGAGAAATCTAAATATAGACTCACATGATCTTTTAAAAGCCGTGCTTGAAAACTTATTTGTGGTGATTTTTTATCAACATTAGGGCGTTCGCAACCTTGCTCTCTAAATTGATCTACAATGGCATCTTTAATGGTTAAACCACCAAACTGACTGTTGCGAATTTCTTCACTGTAACCAACAAAGTCAATAGCAAATGTTGTATTGCTATTAAAGTGCTCTAGCCAATTAACGGAACTCGCGGCTTTAAATAATTCATCTTTGTTTTTAGCTTCTCCTTCACCAAGTTTTAACATTACTCGTGTGGCTAAGCGTGTCCATAAAGAAATTTTATAACCAAGCTCCATTGAAGCAGTAAAATAAACACCTTCTGGTTTTTGTGTTACATTTTCAGCACCAAAACTTTTTATTTCATCGACGAGTAGTACCTCTATACCTGAGGATGTTAAGGCTAAAAATTGTTGCATGGGCTCTGTCATTGTTTGTTTCCAGAATAAACGATGGCGCGATTATAGCGAAAGTACACCCACACATAAACAAAAGTTAAGTTTATGTGTGAAAATAGCTTATAATTAGGGCATAACGAAGAACAATTAGCCTAATGAGTAATAATTTAAAAAAAGCACTTGCTTTATCTTGGTGCTATCCTTACTATACGCCTCGATTTCAGGGAGAACATCTTTGGAAGCTTCTTGCAATATGAAGTAAAACTATTGTGGCTTACCTCAATTGAGGTCATTCGGACGCGGGATGGAGCAGCCTGGTAGCTCGTCGGGCTCATAACCCGAAGGTCGTCAGTTCAAATCTGGCTCCCGCAACCAACTTCACTCAAGTATAAAGAGTAGGTCGTCAGTTCACTTTTCATAAGATAAGGGCTCCTGCAACCAACTTCACTCAAGTATAAAGAGTAGGTCGTCAGTTCACTTTTCATAAGATAAGGGCTCCTGCAACCAATTCATTGGAATTCATAGTTTTATCACTAAATTTTATTTTTCAATAATTCCCTAATAACTGGAATTTAAATAGTTATTGGCTTCTTACTTTTTACCAGAAAGTAAGTCATTCGGACGCGGGATGGAGCAGCCTGGTAGCTCGTCGGGCTCATAACCCGAAGGTCGTTGGTTCAAATCCAGCTCCCGCAACCAATTTTCACATGAAAATATCTAATACCAAAAGTACAAGATATCCTGTCGCGGGATGGAGCAGCTTGGTAGCTCGTCGGGCTCATAACCCGAAGGTCGTTGGTTCAAATCCAGCTCCCGCAACCACTTTTATTCCTTGTAAATCAATAGTGTACACTCTTTTTTTCTGTATTTAAGTCTTGTTTTCTCTGACTTAGGGCAACGTGACGTAAATTTATGTCACGGAAAAATCCATACATCGCTTAACCTAATAGCAAACTTGTTGTCAATTTACTTTAGTTTTTCTTATCTATCACTAATTTCACAAAAACAACAAAAAAGTCATTTGTGACCTCAGTGAGACATTTCTTCTCGTTTTTCTCTTTTATTGGGTTGCATAAATTGACCGAAAAGTGCATAGGTATTCAATAAATGACCTTCGCCCTAATTTTATTGCCAATAGTTTTATGTCACAAAAAAACGTGACATAAGCTGTCATTAACTTACCTTAGTTGTTCTTAATATATTTTTATTCTTTTAGTTTTTTACTTTAAGTATTACAGGGTTAGGATTTAGGGGGATTACAATATTAATTTTTCAAGCATTTTCAAATTGTGACATATAGCGATCTTGCCATGGAAAATTTAAAAAGTATAAATGAAGTTGTTTTGTATATAAAAAATGGGAATATTCTCATTTCTGACGAAGTTAATTAATTCATAAAAGTTATCGAAGAGTGTTGTGATTTGAATTTAATTTATTGAAGTTTTTGGTATATTGATAGTTAAGACTTTTATAAACACGAGTGGATAATGGGAGATAGTAGCATTAAAATTACAAGGAACATGAAAGTCGGGGCGCTCGATGCAGAAACTGATATTGAACTTTTAAATAAATGTTTCGTCGATAAAGGTGAGCTTGCAGAATTATTGGATGTGAATAGCGCTGCCTCTATTGTATTAGGTCGAACGGGATCTGGAAAAAGTGCATTACTCTATAAGTTAGAAAGTAGCACTGTGAAAAATGTAAGACTAGATCCTAATGATATTTCAATTAGATTTTTGGAATATTCAGACATCATCAAATTTTTTGAAGCCCTCGATATTAAACTTGATCTATTTTATAGATTATTATGGAGACACTTATTAACCGTCGAATTTCTAAAACTTAGGTATGATATAAAAAGCGAACAGGACAGTAAGTGGTTTATCACGGATCTTTTTAATTCATTTAGTAGGGATAAGGCCAAAAAAAAAGCTATAGAATATTTCAATGAATGGGGAGAAAAGTTTTGGCTGGATACTGACGAACATCTAAAAGAAATTACTAAGAAATTGGAAAATGATACAAAAAGTTCAATAGGTTCTAAATATAGTAATCTTAATTTAAGCTTGGAAGGCATAAAAAAGTTGTCTGATGAGGAGAGGGTTGAGGTTAAGCAAAGAGCAAGTCAGGTAGTGAATGGCTTGCAGATCAGAAAGCTAAATGAAGTTTTAGAGCTACTATCCGAGCATTCTTTTGACGATCAACAGAAGAAATTTTATTTGCTAATTGATCAATTAGACGAAAATTGGGCTAACACAAATACACGATACAGGTTTATCAGGGCTTTAATTGAAGAAATAAAGTCATTTAGAAAAATTAGGCCAGTTAAAATAATAGCCGCTCTAAGAAAAGACTTACTTGACTTAGTTTTTGATCAAACAAGAGACTCTGGTTTTCAAGAAGAAAAGTATGAATCATATATTCTTCAAATTAAATGGACACCAGCAGAACTTAAAAAACTTGTAGAGTTGCGCATTAACGAAGTTTTTAAAAGCCAATATACAAATCAACTTGTCAGTTTTGAAAATTTGTTTCCTAAGGCTAGGAAAGGAGGTGGTCAAACAGCAATAGATTTTATTATTGAAAGAACTCTTAGAAGACCTAGAGATGTACTTCAATTTGTTAATGAAAGTTTTAATATTGCGGCTGAAAGAAATAGGATATCTTGGCGCGCACTGCTTGCTGCAGAATCTCAATACTCAGAAAAAAGGTTAAAGTCTCTTAAAGAAGAATGGGGAGAAATGTATCCATCCTTCGATGACACAGTGGAAATTTTAAGAGGGGTTAGGGCTACTTTTACCAGATCTTCAATTACTGATTCAAGACTTGAAGAAGTAATGGCTTCATTGTATGGCAATAACGATTTTGACCCCTGCACAAAAGCTGTAGTTAATTTTTATGACGGCCAAAACACAAAAACTACGGATGTTATTATCTCAATGCTAATGTGTTTATATAGGGTTGGTGCTATAGGAATTAAAGTGAGTTCTTTAGATACTTTTATTTGGTCGTTTATTGATCAGTCAATTGTTTCGAAAGGTGAGGTAAAGAGAGCAAATCATTTAAAAATTCATAAAAGACCCTGTAACAAAATCTGTGTAACTGCCTATTATTAATCCTTATAAAGGGTTTAGGATAGGCAGACTATGAATAAGAAAGAACTAGAAGCATTTGCTAAGCAAGCCGCTAAATCAATTAAGTCCGAAGCAGACTTAACTGATTTTCGTAAAATGTTAACCAAGGTCACAGTTGAAGCAGCACTCAATGCTGAACTGGACGAACACCTTGGTTATGCTCGACATGAGCAGTCCCACCATAAAAACTCCCGCAATGGCTACTCCTCAAAAACTATACGTACTGAGGACGGTGAAGTTGATTTAGATTCACCGCGCGACCGAGATTCAAGCTTTGAGCCAGTGCTCGTTAAGAAGAATCAAACGCGTTTCACTTCGATGGACGACAAGATTCTATACCTGTATTCCAAGGGTATGACCACTCGCGACATCGTCGCTACCTTCAAAGAAATGTACGATGCTGATGTCTCACCAACGCTTATTTCTCGTGTCACTAACGCGGTAATTGAACAGGTCGTTGAATGGCAAGCAAGGCCACTTGATGCAGTTTATCCCATTGTTTACCTCGATTGCTTAGTGGTAAAAATTAGACAGGATAAGCAAGTCATCAACAAAGCTGTTTACCTTGCTCTTGGTGTTAACGTTGAAGGCCACAAAGAATTACTCGGTATGTGGATATCAGAAAATGAAGGCGCTAAGTTCTGGCTCAACGTGTTAACTGAGCTTCAAAATCGCGGCGTTAAAGATATCCTCATTGCTTGTGTTGATGGCCTTAAAGGTTTTCCTGATGCAATTAATACCGTTTATCCTGATACGCAAATTCAGCTGTGTATCGTTCATATGGTGCGTAACTCATTGAAGTTTGTGCCGTGGAAAGACTACAAAGCCATCACGGCTGATCTAAAGCGCATCTATCAATCCATAACTGAAGATGAAGCGTTGATGTCACTCGACCAGTTCGAGCAACGCTGGGACAGTAAATATCCCAACATATCGCGCTCATGGCGTAATAACTGGCAGAATGTGAGTACGCTGTTCAATTATCCTGAGGACATACGCAAAGCTATTTACACGACCAATGCGATTGAGTCGCTGAACTCTGTTATCAGAAAGGCGATTAAAAAGCGTAAGCTATTTCCACATGATGATTCAGCTAAAAAGGTTATCTATTTGGCGATTGAGCAAGCATCTAAAAAATGGACGATGCCAATAAGAAATTGGAAAACGGCCTTGAATCGATTTATGATTGAATTCGAAGACCGTTTGAAAGATGTTATTTAAACCTGGCAGTTACACAAAATCTGTTACAGGGTCTCATAAAATGCTACACCGAGCCCTCGATACTGTTGTTGAACAGAATGACATATTTGAATTAGAAGATATTGAAAACTGAAGTATCCTTCCAACTCTTCTGTTTGAGAACTAGATACATCATCAAGCGGTAGTAGTGGTATTAGAGGTACGCTTAACTGTATTAGTTTGATTACCAAGGGGGTATATCAAACTAATTACCGAGCTATTTTGTCATAAATAGCAATAGCCAGCTCCTAAGTTGGCTATTGCTAAACACTATTATCATATCTTGCTTGTCTTAACTTAATTCTATGAGGATCAAGAATAAAGGTGATATTTAATGAATTATTGCTTTATTTTCTATCCCATTATTAATGTTAATGCCTTCAAAATCTTCCAAAACCAAGGTTACTAGGCTTTTTTTATCAGCACGTATACATGCTCTACCAATAGCTAGTCTAAGCTTCTCAACTACACTTCGCGGTGATTTCCTGCACAGTATTGATAATAATGCTGACGAAAGTTTATCGTTAAAATATTGCTCAAGCTTCATGTCGGTCAAGCAATGTTTATACATGTTTTCAGTTATCGATTTCATGTGCTCAGATGTTGGCGGCTCTATCTCCATATTCACTAAACGTGATTTTAGTGCCGGTTTTAATGATTCAAAATCATTCGTGGTGGTGAAGATAATAGCGCCAGATAAATCTAGTTCAAGGTTCAGAAAATTTTCTTTAAATGATTTTCGTTGCTCTCTTTCAAAAAAGGCGTAAAGCGGTTGAATAATACTGTCATGGGAATTATCTTTTGCCATGCACAGCTCATCAATAAGAATAATTGGCTGAAACGATTTTGCCTCAAAGCACATAATTCTACCTATTGCGCCTAAGTCTGAATCACCATATTGTGGATTACCACCACAAAGCTCAAAGCGACCTGTCATGGCGGCAGCATTAATGGTAAAAAACTCTAACTGTAATGTTTTTGCTAAGGCGGTAACAAATTGTGTTTTACCAATACCTGGGTGACCTTGTAAGTTAATGGCCGGTAAAGATAGTGGTGTATTGGTTAATTGACTTACTTGGCAGGCAGCAATCACTTGCTCAATAACACATTGAAAGTTTGGAAATGATTTGGCTAAAGATAATAATGCGCTCGTGGTGTTTTCATTAGCATAATAAAGCGTTTTTTTTGGTCCTTGCTCTATGAGTGTTGAAAATGTTTGCATATCTTTGGCTTTTCGATGTTTTACTTCGTTTTTTAACTTTTTCATTGAAAAGATAGTGGCTGAATTACTTCTCTTTTCACTGTTTTGTGTAGGTTGTGCTTTTTTACTTTTTAGTTCATTCGATTCTTTATTCACGTTAATGCCTATAATGTCGGCAACGGTAGCCAATACCGACATTGTTTGTCCTGAGCGTTCGACTATGTGCATAATCATTTGTTGTACATCGACGACAAGCTCAGGGTTAGGTGGCAGTAGTTGTACGGTTTTAATCAATGCTGCAAATACTTTTTGCTGCTTAAAGGTCATAAAACTAATAATGTCCTGTAAGTGATTATCATCATCGATATAACAACAGGCGAGTGCCAGTGAAAAGGGGGTAATTAAGAACATCATGTCATGACGCTTTAAATTATCTATCTCAAGGAGTGCGTTGAAATGACAATAATCAAACTTGAGTGGTGTTACTTGATTCATGTGAAATACCTCTGTGAAGAAGAGAAAATATAAAAAGGGAAAGGCGGCACAGTATCCCTATTGATACTGTGTCAATTGAATAGGGGCGCTATGAATAAGCAGCAAAAAGCAAAATGTTGTCGGTGAGCAGGATACCGCCAGTGACTCTTAACAATAACCGTTGACCTGATGGTAAACAAAACCCAGGAATACGCTCATTTAACGCCTGTGCAAAGTTAATTTTTTGGTCTTCAAACGTTAACTCTGCATCTAATACTTCCTTTAAATCTTTTAATGAGCATAAAGTTACTTCATCGCCATTGCTGGTTTTCAGTACTAATTGCATATCACTCATAAAAGGCGTTGTCTGCACAGTCACCAGAATTTGAGAGAATGTTGCATTTCGTTTGCACTTAATGTCAGTCAGTTCAATCTCTTGCTGGTGTGCTTGTACAGCACTTTCAATCTCATCAAGGTAGTTTGAGTACTGTTTATCTTGCTCTGTCGTGTACTGCATTGCCCAGCAACCTGGCAGTTTGTCTTCATGCTTAATCGCCCATTGGTCTTTGCTTAGCACGTCAGAATTGTTATCGCTGATTACTTTAATCACACTGCTTGTTGAAGTTGCATGTTTTTCATTTGATAAAGGTAAGTTTGTCATGAGTTGTCTCCCAAGATTAAGCGATTTGTGCAAGAGTAGTTGAAGTAAAGTGCGTTGAAGCACTGGCTTTGTCAGCCAGTTGAAGCTTTGAGGCAATAGGCGTTATTGCTTCATACCCATAGCGACTCCCCGGACTTGCACAGGTAAGAATATGACGCAGCATTACTGCACTTTGCGGCTCAAATTTATCAAGTCTTACAAATGCTTTAGCGCATATCTCTAGGGTTAATTCATCATGGTCAACTACAGAGCCTAAATGTGTTCTGTGACCAGTGGGAGATAAGGTTCTTGTTTTACCAATGTCATGAATCAATGCGGCAACAATGGCAATATCACGTTCAGCCCCCTTAAACTGATTTTCACTTAACAGTTTATTAGCAACATCAACGCTGTGAGCGAGTAAGCCTCCTGCAAAGCTATGATGATGTCTTAGGCTGGCAGGACATTGAAGGAAGTTAATGCCGATATCATTACCCACAAACACATCTGATAAAAAACGTGTTAAGTGACGTGAAGAAATACTATCAACTAAAGTTTTAAGTTGTAATAGCGCTTCAGGGGCTGGGCTATAACAATTTGGCAGTGAATTGATACTCAACACTCTTCTGCTCACTTTACTTGGCAAGCTTTGCAAAAAAGCGCAGCGAACATACTGATGACCATTAACATATTTTAAGGTCGCTTCAATATGGACAATGGTGTTGCAAACTAATTGCTCAACGTATTCATTCATATTAAAACAATACACATTAATGCTCGTGCTGATGTCTGATAGCTTAATTATCCAATAGGCTTTACCAGACTTATCAATACGCTCAGTGCTACCTACAAGACTGTAAGCCCCTTTAAAGCGTTTAAAAGAAGCAACCTCAGTTAATAGTGGCTGAATTGAATGCTCAACAGTGGCTGGAATTAATTGGGTAGAGTGTAAGTTAATCATGATTTAAATCCTCAAGTGAAGTTTCAAGCAGTTTTTCAAATGCGCTGCCGTCATTGCGGGTTAAGTTAGGTACAAAGCGAGAGTAGACTTGAAAGAGCATTTGAGTATTCGAGTGCCCCATCTGTTTTGCTATCCATTCAGGAGATTCACCACTGGCGAGCCAAAGCGTGGCTGCAGTATGACGTGACTGATAAGGCCTGCGTTTTTCTAGACCAAGCCGTTTAAGTAAGGGGTACCAAACACGTTTAGTCACATTATTATGCTCAATCGGCTGACCTGACAGATTGCAAAATACATAATCAGAAAGTGACTTGCTAACTTGCTCTTGAAGCTTTAAGGCATCATGAACTGGTTGGCTCATTGTTATCTCACGTTGAGAAAAGTCGTTTTTGGTGTAATCACATTCACCTGCAACAATTGTTTCTCTAACCTTGATGATATGGTTAGTAAAGTCGACGTATTTCCATTTCAGACCATCAATTTCACCTGTGCGCATACCTGTTAAAAATCGAATAAGGTAATAGCGGCTATAGTCTTCTCTAACATTGGCTATTATTTTATTCACCTCTTCTAATGAAAAAGGATTTACATCCGTCTTTTCAATCTTCAATGGCTTGATTCGGATAAAAGGCGTGTTAAAATCATGACGATCGGCGGCCTCCTCAAATACTCTACGTAATGGATCCATTATTTTATTAATGCGATTATTACTGAGCGTTAAGCGTCCATTTCGTCCCGGTTCTTTGGCGAGAGAGGTACGAAATTTTAGTAAGTCAGCGCGAGTGATGCTGTCGATCTTCTTTCCTTTAAAAGCACGAAGATAGTACTTATTCTTCATGCTTTTCATATTTTTGAGATGTGACGGTCGCCATTTCAATATGCTTTCTTCAAACCATTCATCAAGAAAGTCTTCAAAAGATGGCGTCTTATTTGTCAAAGCTCCTGAAAGCTTTTGTTCATCAAGCAAGAGCTTTTGAGCAACTTTGCTGTTAGGGAAGTGATTAAGGTAATCAAATTGACCTGTCAGTAGTTCAGCATTGATTTGGTCTAGCTTCTTTTGTAAGCGACGACGATTAACTTTTGTGTCGTTTAAGTTTGTTTTTTCTCTATAGCGTTTACCTTGAAAGGTAAAGTCGAAATAGAGACTTTTTGTGTCATTACGGGATGAGAGTTTAGCCATGATTTACTACCTCCATTGGCTTTTTACATGCAAGGGCTAAAGAATCATGAGCAATGTTTAGCATGTCTGATTCAATAGCTTCCCAGATAAAAAGAATTTTTCTGCGGCCAAAAGGCCTAATGTAATGCTTACCTTCAATCAAGCACGCATCGAGTAGTTCATTACGTATTGTTCTCGCAGTGTAATGAATTCGATCTGATAGCTGATCAGTTGTAATATAAGTGCTATACTGTTCGCTGCTCATATAAGTCACCTTAAAGTTAAGTTTTTCGTCAAAAATGATTATATATTTAATCATTAAGGTTAAATATATAATCATTTGCAGGAGGTTGTCAATGACTTTTAGGTGCTTTTTTGTTTTATTAGGGGGAATAGTGTTACGTTTTAAAGTAAAAGAGCTTATTGCTGATAAAGAATTTAATGAAGAAAGAAAGGTTACAATTGCTGAAGTTGCAGAAGCCTGTGGAATGAACAGAATGACTTTAACAAAAATTTGCAACCAAAAAGGTTACAGCACGGTAACTGATAACCTAGATAAACTATGCGATTATTTTGATTGTAAGATTGAAGATTTAGTTCTTCGTGTACCAAATGATGTAGAAGTTGATTTTAAATAATATATTGGGAAATTAAGGGGTAGCTCAAATAGACGTTCTATAAGTTATATTTGAGCTATTTTAAATTAGCTATTACAAACATCTTTTAATGTTTTGCCTACTTTAAAGCTAGGGGCATTTGCTGCAGCTATTTGTATTTCTGTACCCGTTTGAGGATTGCGACCTTTATGTGCAGCGCGAGCTGATACTTTAAAGGTGCCAAAACCTACTAGCGCAACATCGCCACTATCAGCTAATTCAGCTGAAACCGCACCTATTAAACTATCCAATGCACGACCTGCAGAAGCTTTAGTGATATCAGCACCTTCAGCGATTTTGTCTACTAATTGACCTTTGTTTATAGTTATTTCCCTATTTGGTTTTTTATTGTTGTTTTAATACTAAACAAATATGCCTATGTAGGGTAATAATTATTGAAACAGAATTTGATTCTAAGGCGGTTTTAGGTACACACCGAGATAAAACGCTGAAGAAACTTATAACTCCGAAGGGTTGTAGAATAGTTATTATTAAATAAATATCAATTATGATTTTTTAAGTGACTCTTCATAAAAATTAACAAGCCCAGCCGTAGAACTGTCATTTAATTTATCTAAGATAAGTTCATCTTGAATTTTATTAGCTAACCCTTTACCTAGTTCAACTCCCCACTGATCGAAAGAGCACACTTTCAAAATAATACCTTGAACAAATATTACTTTTCGAACCTTGTATTTGTAAAACATAAAGCTCTAATTAATTGGTGTATTTTATGAAAGTAAGTGTTAGCAGGTCATTAATGATAATATTTGCTTTTTAACACACCGTTTTTAGACTGTGGCTGTTTAGGTTATTGATTTATAATCTATTGAAAAAAGTTCCACCATAGTTTTGATGGGTTATGCTCACCACCGACATCAAAGTTATAGGTGACATGACCATTTTTTATTCGGCAATGAGCCACTTGTTGTCCTGCCGAACAAGCATCATATTCACTCAAGTTATTGTAATCAATTTCACAAGAACAGTACAAAACCTTTATTTATTCTCTTTGCATATCTATGTACGGGTACGCATAAAAAGGTGTATCTCCATCAATTGATTTTGCTGCTGCTCCCTGTTTATTTATAAAATTAATTGAGGCGACAACTATCCTGACACAGGGGGTAGCTTTATTTATAAGCCAAATTTGCCTTCTGTTATAGCAATGCACGAATATTGATATAATTAACACTTTTAGATCTTAATGTGTTTTGTTACACTTACTGAACGTTCGGTAAGTAAGTGTGATTAAATGAAAAATAAGCCCACCAGTATTCCTGTGAAGAATAGTCATAAATTTTCTAAAGGTGCTTTAGCTATTCTTAGTGTTGCTGAATCACTTTTTGCTCAGAAAGGGTTCAAAGCTACATCTATTAGTGAAATAGCAAAAAAAGTTGGAGGAAGCAAAGCAAATATTTACCATCACTTTAAGTCCAAAGAACATCTGTACCAAGCAGCTCTAGGCTTAGCTTGTGAACGGGTGTTTAATGTATTGGAGCTAACAAATTCAGTTCCATCTGTAGATGCTAGAACACGGCTCAAAGAGTATGTCAGCCTTCACTTGAAAAGCATGCTTGAGCAACCAAATTCTACTAATTTGATTAAACGAGAACTTATGGATAACAATCAAATTGAAGGAAAAATGTTAGCGAAAGATATTTTTACTAATACCTTTGCAAAAGTAGCGTCACTTGTTTTTGATGTAAATGACATAGATAAAAGTACTCAAGATGTTAACGCCTCACTTCAAGCCTTTATGCTAATAGGTGTGAATATTTTCTTTTTTGATTCACAGTCAGTTATGAAATATTTACCGGGGGTCTCTTCAATTGCTGATTCACCCGAAGTATTTAGTAATAAAATATTTGATTTTATTATGAATACAGGCTCTCAAAATATGCAAAACACCATAGTTAGAGGTTCCAATGAATAAGTTGATTTTTGTTTTTATTCCCATGTTATTAGTTATTGCTGGCTGTAATGATGAAGTAGTCATAAATACAAAGGCAGAAAAAATATGGGATGCCGCTGTGCATAAGGTAGAAAAAGTAACGCTCCCCATTAATTACAAATCGATAGGCTCGGTTGTTTCTGATCAACGCATTGCTGTTGCCTCAAGAGCAACAGGGTTTATTCGAAATATCTTAGTGTTAGAGGGAGATCTTGTTTCCAAAGGCCAATTGTTAGTTTCTCTTGATAGTTCAGATGTTGAAGGAGTTATTGAGCAAGCCAAAGCAGCGGTAAACTCAGCAAAACTTACCGTTATAGATGCTGATCTAGATGTTGAAAGGTATAAAGATCTTTTTACGCGCGGTAGTGTTTCAGAAAACACCATGCGAAAAACACAATTATTTAGAGATAGAGCAAAAGATTCATTAAATAAAGCTGAAACTGCACTTTCTACTGCACAATCTCAGCGTCAATATATCCAAATATTAAGTGAAATACAGGGCGTTGTTGTAGAAAGACATTTGAGAAAAGGCGATCTTGCGATCCCCGGTAAACCTATTTTAACAATTGAATCTAGCCAAGGACTTTTTTTTGATACCTATGTTTCAGAAGGTCAAATAAGCAACATAAAAAAGGGAACTAGTGTTGCAGTCTTTATCGATGCATTGAACAAAAAAATAGACGGAATTATTGCTAGAATTGTTCCTGCTGGCGATTCTACTACCCGCCGTTATAAAATTAAAATTGCTTTATCAAATGATGAAGGTCTTTTATCTGGCATGTTTGGACGGGTTAATTTTATATTAGGTGAAAAATCTGCCGTTATTATCCCTGCTTCTGCATTGGTTGAACGAGGAGGATTACAGGGTGTTTTTGTGATTAATGATCAGCAAGAAGCTTACTTTCGGTGGCTTAATTTAGGTGCGGAAACGAAAGAAGGAATTGAAGTTAGAGCTGGGCTAGTAATTAATGAAAAAATAATATTACAGGGTAATAACCAAATTCGTGAGGGCGATATTGTAAAACACTCAGGCATATTAGAGACAGTAAATGAGTGAAATAAAGTTAAATGTTGCAGGGAATTTAGCTAATGTTTTTATTGAGTCCAAATTAACGATTTTGGTGATGATGACTTGCCTTTTATTAGGGCTAATGGCTATTACGTTAACGCCAAGAGAAGAAAATCCTCAAATAGTTGTGCCAGGTGCTGAAATTTTTGTTGC
>MAAB01001467.1_pt1 | contig 21268 bp, 13 predicted proteins | sample 1115991 | NCBI WGS metagenome assembly MAAB01 (sample SAMN04961124, study PRJNA320927) | seawater metagenome | isolation source: sample BD02T18 sea water enriched with oil for 18 days | place: USA:Gulf of Mexico | collected 2013-07-27
GCTTTTTCAAAGTTATCATTAGTGCCGTACCAATATAAGCCGTAGTCTAAACTATCGAATATTGATTTAGGGAATACGCCAGTGGTGGCCAAAGCCATATTGCTGATGAATAAGCCAAACAAGATAAGGCTCAAGTGTAGGGTTTTCATGTATCACCTATTTAGGTTTATTATTTAGGAGGCTCAATGAATGCAAGACATTAAGTGTTGATTAAGTTAACGACTTCTGATTTTAGAAGGGATGTAAAAAAAGGCTAAAGTAGGTCAAAATGGATTGACCTTAAATATAGTGTGCCGTGGCGAAAATGGACGTATTTTTGGCTATCAGAATGCGTAATATACAACAACATAATGACAATAATAAAAACAATGAAGTTAGCTACATTTACCTTGGGGGTTCTTCTTCCCCTGTTTTGCATAGCTTTACCAGAGAAAGTAATATCAACGGATGACTTAAGTCATGGGGCGGTAGCCTTAGATGGTCTGTGGGCGTTTGATTGGCAAGAACTGCATACTGATATGAATGCCCCCATGCAAGACGGATTAAAATTGCCCGGTTTATGGCATAAGCAAGGGCCGTATCAGGCCAAAGGATTTGCCTCATTGCGGCTAGTGGTTGTTTTACCGGAGCGTGCAAAATACTATTTACGAATCCCAGATGTGCCCAGTGCGGTCAGTGTTTGGATTAACGGTGTGCAGTTATATCAAAGAGGCACTGTTGCGAAACAAGCACATTTTGAACAGCCAGAATTTGGCCCCGAGGTTATCTCTTTACCACCTAATGATCGCTATAACATCATCATGCATATTAGTAATTTTCATCATAAAGATGGCGGTGTCTGGCATGACTTATTGATTGCAAATGCTCAGCATCGCTCTGAATTACATCAAAAAAATACCATAATAGAAGCCATGATCTTCAGCATATTAATGCTCACATCTATATACATATTAGTGAACAATATTTTTCGCCATAGCCATGTTAGCCACTTATTGTTTGCGGCTTTCATTTGGGCGGTGGCACTGCGCAGTGTGCTAATAGGGGAACGTATTGCTTACGACTTCATTGATGATGTTAGTTGGCTATCATGGCAGCGGCTGGAATACATTTTATTGTTTGTGGCACTGCCGCTTTTTGTCTATTTCTTTCAGCGATTATTTACCATTAAAAGTAGTATATTTCCCCATATTATTGCACTTAGCTCGGTCATTTTAATTGCATGTACCTTATTTTATCCGGCAGATGTATTCAGTCATTTTGGGCATATTAATCAATTGCTAATTCTATTGTCAGTGTTGTATTGCTCATTCGTGATGGCTGTATTAGTTAAGAAAAAGGTTAAGTACTCATTATTGTTTTCTGTGAGCTTTTTTGGAACCTTAGTATTCATTACCCATGATTACCTATATACGAATTTATGGATTCAATCTCGGCCAATGATTCAGTATGGCATGATGTTTTTTGTGGCTATGCAGTTGTATATATTATGGTTGCATAGAAAAGATGAAGATAAATTAATTATGTTTGTTAAATCATCTATTGACTATAAAGTTCGCGATTTAAATGCTAATAAATTAGCCGTTAAATCGCAAGATCCGTTTAAAGTGTCACATTTAATCACGACCATTAGGCCTTATTGCCATGTTCTTAATTTATCCATTGCACTCAAAGACGAAGACGCCCTACTGACTGTAGATAAAGAATATTTACAGAGCATTATTTTAATACTAGCCAGGATGGCGAATGCCAATGGCATCGCTGGAGACCTTAAAATAAATATAAAGTCAGAGGTCGCAAGCTTTAAATTAACCTTAGATGGGCCCATGGTTAATAATCAGTTAGCGGAGGATAGTATGAATTCCGTACATTATTTATTAAACGAAATGGAGCAGGTTATTCATATTGATCAATTGCTTTCTATGACAGTACTTGAATTTACAATTCCTGTTTTTAACGCATTAGGCGATAAACCCAATAAACAAGCACAAGTTTATTCAGGTAATCAATTGGCCACCAGTATTTTATATTCGAATGATGAAAACGGTATCATAAATAAAAGCCTTAAAGAATATTATTATTTAATCAAAACATGTATTTCTCATGATTCAATTATGAAAAATAGACCAGCCTTAATTATTTGGAAAATTAAAAATTGGACCGCATATTCGATTGAAGATATGAAGACTGTTATTTCAGATTTCCCTGCCCTACCGGTTTTATTGATTATTGATCAGCATCAAAAACATCAATTAGCGCAATGTATTCGTATGGGTATAACCGACTATATTATTACGCCAGTTTTACCTGAAGAGTTAATATTAAAAGTACAGCGTGTACAGCAACTAAAAGGCCCAAAGTTAACAACGATAGAAGTTGGTACCGATATAAGAGAGGTTGCGGTTAACCTAATTCGTAATAGTATTTCTTTATGGCAAAAGTATAGTAATAAAAGTAAGGTTGAATTAGCTGAAGGCAGTGGGCTTTGGCGTGTTTATGTTGATGGTAGCACGGCCAAAACCCGTACATTAGATAAGTATTTATCGTTACAAGCATTACCGAAGAACCCGCGCTGGGAAACCGTGGCTAGAACTGCTAACTATGTTTTAGAAGAATGTGAGTTAACTGACAAAGATCGAAACGAATTTGTTAAGAAGCTTGCATTATTTAATCAATTACTGCCAATTTGAAGTGCGTTTGAGGAGCAATGGTCAGGTCTTATTTGGTGCACTAAGGCAAAAGGTAAGGCCTAACCCTCGCGTTTTTTTGCCCTGCGCCACGTATTGCAGCTGCATTAACTGCGAACGTTAGCCGGCTGCCACTTCAATTACTATTTTGCCGGTTGCCCGTGCACTTTCGCTTTTGATCATGGCTTGTTGCGCGTCATCCAGGCTAAAAATTGAATCTATTGTGACTTTTAGCTGATTGGATTCAAGCATATCGGTTATGGTGTTAAGCCCTATTTTTGATGGCTCTACGAACATACGTTCATAATGAATATTGAGTGATTGTGCTTTTTTCTCGTCGATTTCATCTAATAATGAAATTAATCGGCCATTTGCTTTTATGACATCGAGTGAACGCTCAACGATGTTATTGCCCCCTACGGCTGCAAATACTAAGTCAATCTCAGATACACGCTGTTCAAAATCGTCTTGCTTGTAATCAATAAATTCATCAGCGCCAACACCCATAATGAAATCTTTTTTAGGTTGAGAGCCTGTCGCAATAACATATGCACCTAAGTGCTTTGCTATTTGTACTGCAAAGTTACCTACACCACCTGATGCATTATGGATCAGTACTTTTTGATCTTTTTGTAGTTCACCATGGGTTGTTAATGCTTGCAGTGCTGTTAAGGCTGCTAAAGGTACCGCTGCACTTTGTATAAAGCTTAATGATGCAGGTTTATATGCTACCACATCGGCATCTACGGCTAAATATTCTGCTTGTGCGCCTTGCTCTGTTAATGGTGTAAATACATATACTTCATCACCTGCTTTAAAATCAGTTACGTGCTGCCCCACCTCACTCACAATACCTGCTGCGTCCCAGCCCATGACTAATGGCAACTCATGTGTGCCAGAGTCTTTTAACATACCGTTTCTAATATGAAAATCGACTGGATTCACACCCGCTGCTTTTACTTTTATTAACACCTGAGATGCTGAAATACTTGGCTTGGGTAAGTCACCAATGATTAAATTTTCTACATCGCCATATTGTTTTATGTATGCTGCTTTCATTGTCATTCCTAATTATTAATTTAAGTGGTTTGTTCACGTGCAGCCAGTATCAACAAATTCATTGATATGCACTAATTGATAATTAAGATAGTATTCATTGATTAGGATGATGTATTGATTATTAATATGAGCAAACCAGATTTAAACTTAATGGTGATTTTCGATGCCATAATGCAAGAGCAATCTGTGAGTATCGCTGCCGAGCGTTTATCTATGACGCAACCCTCTGTATCCAATGCTTTATCGCGTATGCGTCATGTTTTTAAGGACCCTTTGTTTATTAAAGATGGTCGCGGTATTAAACCCACTCCTTTTGCTAATGCATTGTGGTTAGAAGTCGCAAGTTCATTAAATGTAATTTCTGATGCTGTTAACCCTAAATCATTTGTTCCACATTATGCTAAACGTACTTTTAGAGTTGCGTTAACCGATGGTATGGCATCGCTATTGTGGTTAGAGCTAAGAAAAGTGATAGAACACACTGCACCGCTCATTAATATACATGCTGTGCCCTACCCTATGAATGGCGAAAGTTTACTAATGAATGCTCAGGTTGACCTTATTGCTGATTACGTGCCCGATTTAGGCCGAAATATACAAAGGCAGCACTTATGTAATAATTACTTTGTAGCACTAATGTCACCAGATCACCCTTTGGCGCATAAAGAGTTTGATATTAAAGCATTCGTTAATAGTGAACATTTATTGGTCACTTTAACGGGTGATGCGTCTGGAATTGTTGATAGTAAGTTAGCTGAGAAAAACTTAACTCGCCGTATAGCCATGACGACTAATAGTTTTACCAGTGCAATGAATTTGATTACAAATACATCTCTTATATGTGTTTTACCTTATGCTATTGCTTTTGAACATGTAAAAAATGGGTCGTTAATTTGTAAACCTATGCCTATAGAGATTCCCCCAGCTGAAATATCAATGGCATGGCATAACCGGAGTAACCGCGATGAAGGTTTAATCTGGTTACGAAAAACAATCGTTCAAATCATTCAAAACAAACAAGAACTGTTTAAAAATGACGCTTGGGGATTGTAGAATCCACTACAGTTGCACACAGAAGCTTTGGACACTGGGTCTTGTTTTTTCGTTAAGGAAAAACGCAATGTATGACCTGTGCTCATTTCGGGAAAAAAGGAAACCAATTCAGAAAGTCATACTTAGAAACCAACGTTTTCAATACTCTACTTTAATTTCAAGTGAGTATTAGCCAGCCAAACTATGGCTGTTTAAGCTATTTTTATTTGAGATGAGACTTATACATCTGGCGCGGATATGGTCGCGTACTGTCACCCACGTATCTAGTGGGCTATGTCACTAACTGTAAAAATTAAGGCTAGTCGTAAAAAGAAAAATTATAATACGTCACATTAAAAACTGTAGTTAACTTGCAGTTTAATGGAGCGTAAGCGATTAGGCGATTCAGCCGTAATTCCTTGATCACCAACCGCTGCTCCAAACAATGCCCCTATGGGGGCAGCCGGAGGCCCACTAAAGTCGGCCGAAATTTCATTGGTCACATTGCTGGCAATTAAATGAGCACTCCAGTTCTCGGCAATATCGGTTAATGAAAATATTAGGTCAAGCGTGGTAAGAGCATGGGAAGGAAATGTTTCATTTATCTGGCTCACCATTTTATCTCTATGGAGTACAAAGGCACTGCCCGTAAAAACCATACCATTCGATAGCATATGTTGGTACCTGGCTGACAGGTTCCCTGTCACTCTAGGTGCTTGCGCCAATTGTGAACCATCATCGCGATTAATGGCGTCCGCATAACAAAAACCGGCTGCTATATTAAGTGCTTTGGATGTTTGCCATTGAGCAGACACGTCTACGCCCTTGGATTCGGCATTAATATTACGCGTTAAAAATTTTGCGCTCTGCCCTGTTACCTGAAAAGATGTTTCCTGAAAATCTTTAACCTGGGTATTAAATACGGCTATGTTTAAGTTGGCGCTATTATTGAGTAAATTTGCTTTCATACCCAATTCAATGGTGCTCGCTTCTTCTGTTTTAACTCTAGCACCATCAAGATCCACACTCAGTGCCGGATTAGCGCTCACAACCTCTGCCGATTCGGCATACCCCCCAGTCTTGCTACCCAGGCTATAAGCACCGTAATACATGATGGTATCTTCAAAATTGTACTGTAAATTTACATTACCGCTAATAAAGCTTTCGTTAAATGTTAAGGGCGCACTGAATGGTGGGTTTTGAACCGTGTTCCATAAAGTTTGTGGCACCCCCTGCACTCGAGAAAAGGTTATGTGCTTTTTTTCATCGGTATAACGCAGTCCAATAGTGGAACGAATTGGATCACTTATCTTTAGGGTAAACTGTGCAAATGCTGACACGTTTTGAGTGTCCTGCGAAAACTGGTTGGTAAAAGAGCCATTAAATATTTCCCCCGTAATGGCAGGATCGGGAGGGAAGTTGGGGGTGCTGAAGTACTGTTGTTCGTTAGAATTCCATTGACTATCAAAATAGAATACACCAAACATGTATTCAATATCCTCTGAAAATAACGACGTCATTCTCAGCTCCTGAGATACTTGTTCATAATATTCATTGCGTTGAAAGTACGTACTATAAAAATCCACGATCTCTGGGTTAATAATTTGATAACTCACTTCATCAAACGCGTTACCGAAGTCAAAGTCGTCATGAAATTCTAAGTCATACGAAGAAAATGAAGATATGGCAGTGAGCTGATGACGTTCCATATTTTTTTCTATCACTAAATTATAAGAGCCTACTTCGGTATCGTGAAAGCTTTCTAACCCTGGACATTCAGGGCATATGGCCGCCTTAGTGTTATCCAGTGTTGCCTCCCCCACAATCGCCAAGGCATCCTCAGTAAAATAGCCGCCATTATCCACAAACTGGAAACCATTTCCGCTGCGCTCGTCATCAGTATATTGATAAGTAAATGTGACTTTAAGTGTGTCGGATGGGGTATAGACAGAGCTTGCGCGAATGCCAATATTCTTGTCGGCGGGAACATTTTCTGCGGTAAGCTGATTTTTCACCCAGCCTTGTTCATCAACATAGTGAGTGGCAATACGTACCGCTAAATCTGAAGACACAGGAATATCAAAGGCACCATCCAGGGTATTGCCTCCCGTTTCAAACTCATTATCAAGTGTTATGGTCCCCTTTAGTTCATTACCGGGTTTATTAGTGATGACTGAGAGTGCACCTAGGCTGGAATTTTTTCCTAACAAAGTACTCTGCGTGCCCTTGATCACCTCTATTCGCTGGATATCAAATAATGACGAGGAATACATCCGGCCTTTACCGATAAACATGCCATCTAGAAACAGGGCCACTGATTGATCAAATGACTGGGTTCGAGCCGGTGTTCCTAAGCCACGCAGAGTCAAGCCAAGGCCGTCATCCGGAGCCCTAGAAAACACCATGCCCGGCACTAGATTGGCGGCGTCAAAAAGATCATCGATGGCGTAATGCTTTAAAAATTCGCCAGACAAGGTATTAACCGTAATGGGCACATCTTGCAAAGATTGCTGACGTTTTTGGGTGGTCACTATCACCACTTCAAGTTGTAACAACTCATCAAGCGACATATTAAAAAGAGCATCCATATCACTATCGTCTATAGCAAGCACATTGAGGGGGAAAACTAAGGGGAGGTAAATGAGGATACTAAGCAACTGAAATTTCATGTAGTTGGCTCTGTATCTGCCTATGGCCTGTGCCCATGCAATTTATTATGTAAATCCGCACAGGTATAAAATATAGGCCTGCAAAAATAGTAGGATGTCCGCCTGTACGTACCATTAACTATAGAATACATATTGTAATTGGCAATGCTTGCCCCCATGCAGAATGGCTTGGCTGCTGCCCTAATATGTAATTCCAGTGACTGAAAAGTTGTTATCCATACCGACAAAATACACAACTCATTGAACAGAGCACCCAGCACATTATTAAGGCTGAGCATTGAAGTCGGCGCCCACTTTTTTATCACCTTTACTGGGCTTAATGCCATATCGGCGAGGCTAGAGGGTCTTAGGTTAATTGCACGTAGATTAATTGCAGATGCAACTTAGGAATTAAGAGTGTGTGAGGATCAGCTCTAATGGGATGACTACCCCCCACTTGTATCAATTATTAATACAAAGAGGTCTAATACTTGGTTATTGTTAAATATTTCAAGTGCCATAAACTGGGCTCCAAGTTAACCCCCTTATTATTCCCTTGGAGATACACCATGACATTTAAAACACTCTTTGCAGGCGTTGCCCTGCTGGCCAGCTCGATCTCATTTGCCGACAACATTCTAATTGTAATGTCTGACAAAAGTGAACTTGAACTTAAAGAAGGCAAGATTTACAAAACAGGCTTTTACTTTAATGAGTTAATGGAGCCAGTAAAACGCTTCATGGATGAAGGACATACCTTAACGTTTGCCACCCCAAGTGGTGTGGTGCCCGCCATGGACCCCAATTCAAATAACCTACAATTATTTGGCAACGATCAAGCCTATTACGATGCCCACAAAAATTTATTAAACCAAATTAAATTAATGGACCTAGTTAATAGTCCAGTGGTGAGCTTTGATCGAGTGGAGCAAATGGGTGTTGAACACTTTGATGCGTTTTTTGCGCCGGGCGGTCACGCGCCCATGGAAGACTTATTAGTAGATGATCAACTGGGCCGCATCCTAACGGCGTTCCACGTTCAAAATAAACCAACCGGTTTGGTATGCCATGGCCCCATCGCCTTATTATCTACCCTGCCCAATAACGATGAGTTTGTGCAACAATTGGCAAACGGTGAAAAGGCGGTAGCCGATAAAAACTGGATTTATAACGGTTACAACATGACGGTATTCAGTAATACCGAAGAAGACGCTGCCAAAGGCTATTTAGGGGGCGGTGCAATGAAGTTTTACCCTCAAACTGCTTTATCAAAAGCCGGTGGTGATTACCAACGCAGCCAAGCCGATTGGGCACAAAAGGTTGTGGTAGACCGCGAGTTAATCACCGGTCAAAATCCAGCGTCCGCCAAGGCGGTGGCAGAAGAAATTTTAAAGCAGCTGTAAGGTTTATTTAAAAGTTCGAGGGCCAGGTTTTGTTATGTTTTGTGCATTAAGCCAAAAACGCAAGATCTGACCCTACAACATTTACTAAAACATTTAATAGGTTTTATTATCACGAGTTATGGATACTAGTTTACCATTATAGGTAATGGTATTTTCTTCATCCCTTCTCTTATTATATACAACCATCAGGAAGGGATATTGCTAGCTAAACAGTATTTTTTGTGAACAACATCATCTGTTTTTTATCCAGCTTAGCGGCTACTGCATGACTACTAAAGTCTAGATAAAACGTGCTTCCTAGGCCGGTAAAACTTATCTTTTTTCTCTACTTATCCCACTACTAAATTTAATGCTAAAACAGAAAAAAATTTTTATTAATAGCACTATTCTACTGCGATTTTTTCATTAAAAATCCGGATCCCGCTAATCCGTTTTTTGCAGAAGATTCAGAATATGTATTGTAAATCATTTGATAGCTTCCTGTATGCCCGCTTATTACAATCATAGAATTGTCACACTCATCGGTCTTTCCAACTGAATTTATTTTCTCAAGTGGCATATAGGTATAAACACCACGGTAGTTGAGTTTATTAATATCCCCTCTACATGATCCCCAATCGAATTTATCTAAATTATCAGTCTCAATCTTTTTGTAAGTACTGGTTGATGTAGCTTTTACTTTGCAGACTAACGTTGAATCTTCAAAATCGTCATGTTTAGACATGATTATATAAGGGTGTTTATACCTAATTTCTAGCAGTGTATTTTCCTTTGATTTAAGGTCGCTATCGCTTGAGCAGTTTGCGGAAGCCATCCATTTTTCATTTTTCCATGTCCCCGTGATCTCTTCATGGCCGTCAAAACGTTTAACACTATTGTTATATTCTTTGTCTATTAGTTTTTGGATTTCTTCATTTCTATCTGTTAGGGCCGCTGTTAAACAATTAATATCTGAAGAACATGTATTTCTACTTATATTAAATTTACGCTGCTTACTTTTAAGGGAAGCATACTCAACCCCAGTAAGGTACTTTTTAGCGGCAGCATAAGATTTTGAAACAGTCACATCTAATTTTGAAAGAGTTAGATTATTGCATAGTATTTTTTCTGTTTTAGATCGTGCAAGTAGGCAGTTAAAGCTTGGCGCGATAATTGAGGGATTACTAAGCCTTATTGGCCGGGCGCTTTCGTTAAACTCAACTGAGTACCACTTAGGAGCATTACCTTGATTAACCTTGACGTACCATATTGAACGTCCATACCACGAAGGACCAGAAGATTGAAGCTCTTTTTTTAAATTGCTCTTTAGCACTTTAACAAGATCATCATTAAATATTCGATTAAAATGTGCCGTAAATATTTTTTTGTCCGTAATATTTTTAAACGAGTTGCTGGTACCTTGATCCACTGTAAATGTTTCATCAAGCATGCTATGTGCGGTATCAATATCCCTATTCGCCACAGCCTCTAAAAACGCATAGGCAGCTGTAACTGATTTCTCTCCCCACATAGAATTTGACGCTGCTTGCACTACATTACAAGTTATAAAAATGGCAATTATTTGTATTAAAATTCTAATTACATGACGGTTCATAGTGATTAATTCCCTTTTTTAAAAAATATTGTGATTAATATTAACATATCATTTTAACGATATTGTTAACCCTCCCTATAAACTTGACCCTCACGCCCCATGTAATTCAGGGGCACCTCTATTAACTAATTACAGCCTCTGCATGACCTAAAGCTTACAGTTCGCAGTAAAATGGTTACTCAATGTTCAAGGACTGCAACACTGTAAATGTGAACTTCAGGTCACGCCCTCCGGGGCTTTACGTCCAGCCCATATCCTTCGTTGGACATTCTTGAAAGGCAATGAGCATTTCTACGAAATGCCCGCCTTGGCTATAGACTAGACATAAAGCCAGAGGTTGAAATAAGTTAATAGAGCTGCCCCTAGGTTGTTTGCCTGACTTCTGGCACAATCACGGGCTGTTAAATGATAGTTTGTCTTATGAATAAATTTACGAAAATCGGAGTATTGGGCTTACTTCTTAGTTTTCATGCATTTGCCATGGATGTAGACACTTCAGAGCTGTCAGGTAACGCTATTGGCGACCTACCTGAGTTCAATGAATTTGATGTGCCTGTGGTACTTACCGCCACCCGTATTCAACAACATCACGCCGATGTACCTGCCAGTGTCACCATTATTGATGCAGACCTAATTAAACAACTGGGTGTGCAATCCATTATCGATCTTTTACGTTATGTTCCAGGCATGATCGTCGCCCCTGAAAATGCGAATAACTCGGACTCGGTTCATTATCATGGCGGCTCCAATACCCTACCCAAAAACCTGCAAGTATTGCTGAATGGCCGCTCAATGTACCACTCAGGTTTAGCGGCCGTTAGCTGGTTTGAGATTCCGGTCGCTATTGAAGACATACGCCGTATAGAGGTGGTACGCGGGCCTAATGCCGCAACCTACGGTGCTAATTCATTCCAAGCGGTTATTAATATTTTAACCAAGCACCCTGCGGATACCTATGGCGGCAGTGTAAAACTTAAATCCGGTGATAACGGCGAAAAAGATGCTTATTTAAGGTACGGCGGACGGTTTGGCAATAGTGATTATCGAGCCTCGTTTGTGCAAAAGACAAACGATGGCTTTGGCCCGTTTATCGAACCGGTAGAAGGCGCCAGTCCTATTAACAATCCCAACACCAATGCTCGCAGCGTTCAGTTTGCCACCGTTGATGCGGTGACCGCTTTAAATCAATCTGAATTAAGCACTGCGCTTGTCTATATGCAAAGCGAGAAAGAATTAATTGAGCAGTTAGACCAACAAACCAACCAAAATAAATTTAAAGCCGAGCGTTTAGAGCTTTCAGCTAATTGGGTTAAAGATTTAAGCCATCAACACCAGCTTCAAGTGAAATCTTATACCACACAGTTTTCAAGCAAACAGGCCGTAAATATTGATGGCGTGCCGGTTATGTACCTAGATGATGACCTTCGTCAGCTTCATATGTTAAATCCAGCGGCGGCAAATGCTTTATCTGCATTTACAGATCCAACAGCACTATTAACAAGCCAAGAGGAAGAAGATTTATTTATCTCTCTAGCTACACGCTACCCAGGTTTTGCAGGTGCTGCTACAGGGATAGCAGGAGATCTAAACGTAAACGTGCATGAAATGCGCTTTGATGTGGAGGTACAAGATACCTATGTTTATAGCCCTGCGTTAACGCTGGTTAGTGGCGCAAGCTTTCGCAGAGACACTGTAGATTCACAAACGTACTATGGCGGTAAATACACCAGTGATACTCATCGTGTATTTGGCAGTGCAACTTGGCAAGCGTCAGAAGATTTAAGTGTGCACTACGGCGCGATGTATGAACAAGAAACCGATTTGGATAATGTATTCGCCCCCAGGTTTGCACTTAATTATAAATTAAACCAAAGCCAGTCTATGCGTTTTGTATACAGCGATTCTGTGCGCAGCCCTGATTTATTTGAACAACAGGCCGATTGGAGTTTGACACTAGAAAACCCCCAGCCCAATACCGGCTTGAACGGCACTGTATTTTTTCAATCCTCACAGGGCGCCAAAAATCTTGACCATCAATACATAGAATCTATAGAAATTGGTTATTATGGCCGCCTAAGGTTTATGGATAGCGAATTAGATGTACGTGTGTTTAAAGAGTCGTTAACGGATGTGTATTTTCAATCATTGGATATTGCTGCCATTGATACCTTTAATGATCTAGCGGTAGATTTTACAGGCATTGAATGGCAAATAAGCCTAAAGCCGCTTAAGGGTACCCAGTTTCGCTGGAATGCAGCGTATGTAGATGTACAGATAGACAACCCATACTCAAGTGATGAAGCATTCAAGCAATTAGATGACAATACAATTATGAATGCTTATGCAAAAATTACATCAACCCTCCTTTGGTTGCAGCAATGGCCTAACAAAATTAATTCAAGTTTGAGTTATATTTTGGTTGATAGCTTAAACTCGTTAAACGCTGAGCCAAAAAAATTAAAACGCATTGATATGCGCATCAAGAATACATTAAGCCTATATCAATATGACGTAGAGTTAGCGATATCCGCTCAGAGTGATATATCTGACGACAGTTATTTATCGCAAGAAAACGTATACACCCATAAGACCCGCGTACAATTAAGCGCGCAGCTTAACTTTTAAGCCCTTTGATTATCCCACCCCCTATCTTCACACCCTCACCTTTTCTAGCCGAATTTAAACCCCGCCCTTATTTAAAAGAACGGGAGTAAACTTAAAAGTGTGCCTCTGGCATCGCCATCAAGCTTTTTGAACTTTTAACCATGGTTTCTCTTAACGACGTTGTTCTTGGTAAGATCCGATCAAAATAGAATTCAGCCGTTTGAATCTTTGACAGGTAAAAGGGGGTGATGCCCTCTTCTTTTTTATTGGCGGTATACGCTGCGTCTGCCATTCTTGCCCAATAAAAAGCCATGACGATATAACCGCTGTACATCAGGTAGTCAACTGACGCACTGCCCACCACATCCCGGTCTTTATTGGCTTTCATGGCGATTTTAATGGTGCTCCATTTCCACTGACGTATATGGCGTTTAAGCACTTTGATCATAGGCTTCATTTCTTTTTTATTGTTGTGCGCCTTAATAAAGGCTTTTACACCATCAACAAATTGATTAAACGTTTTTAATCGACCCAATAACACCTTACGCCCTAATAAGTCTAAGGCCTGAATACCCGTAGTGCCTTCGTACAAGGTAGATATTCGCGCATCACGAACAATTTGCTCCATTCCCCATTCTTTAATGAAGCCGTGACCGCCGTATATCTGCATGCCTAAATTGGCAGATTCACTGCCCGCTTCCGTTAAAAATGCTTTTAAAATAGGGGTTAAAAAGCCAAGCTCATCATCAAGTTTGTTATACGTTTGCGTATCGCCTCGACTATGAGCGTCCATCATTTTATCCGCCGTTAGCGATGCATCATAAACCATGGCACGGCCGCCTTCGGCAAACGCTTTTTGAGTTAATAACATACGCCGAACATCTGGGTGAACAATTAACGAATCCGCTACTTTTTCAGGTTGCTTCGTTCCGCTTAATGAACGCATTGAAATACGGTCTTTGGCATATGGCAGTGAACCTTGGTAAGCCATTTCTGACGAACCAATACCCTGAATAGAGGTGCCTATACGGGCGGTATTCATAAAGGTAAACATGCAGTTTAGTCCTTTATTGATATCGCCAATTAGGTACCCTTTAGCCCCTTCAAAGTTCATTACACAAGTGGACGATCCATGGATACCCATTTTTTTCTCAATAGAATCACAGAACACGGGGTTACGCTGTAACAAGCTGCCTTCTTGGTCGGTATTTACTTTTGGAACGATAAATAATGAAATACCTCGAGTCCCCTCGGGTGATCCTGGAATGCGGGCCAGAACAATATGAATAATATTTTCAGTGAAATCATGTTCACCCGAAGAGATAAATATTTTTGTTCCGGTAATGGTGTAGCTACCATCAGCATGTGGCTCAGCTTTTGTTTTTACTTGGCCCAAATCAGTACCACATTGCGGTTCGGTTAAGCACATAGTGCCCGCCCAACGACCTTCAACCATAGCTGGCATGTAAGTATTTTTTTGCTGATCACTGCCGTGCATAATAATAGTGTTCATGGCGCCCTGAGAAAGGCCTGGGTACATTCCCCAGCTCCAGTTGGCAGTACCTATCATTTCAGATTTAATTAAACCTAGGGACAGTGGCAAGCCTTGCCCACCAAATTCAACAGGGGCTGACAAGCCTTGCCAGCCATCGTTCATATATTGCTGATAGGCTTCTTTCCAACCTTTTGGAGTAATAACGCTTCGATCTTCAAAGCGGCAACCTTCTGCATCGCCAGATTGATTAAGGGGTGAGAGTTCGTTTTCACAGAATTTAGCGCAGTGCTCTAAAATGGCGTCTACCATTTCAGTGCTGGCCTCACTTCCCCCTTCAATGGTTTGGTAGTGTTTTTGGTAGTCGTAGACGTCGTTCATTAAAAAACGAATATCGGCTACAGGGGCTTTATAAGCTGGCATAGGACTTCTCTGTGTGTTTTACCCCTTCAAATACCGCATTTGAAGGAATTTGTGGCCGGCTAACCTTAATAAGCCGGATGCAAATTTAATAACGACACAGTAAACGGCAAGCGACCCATCTTCATTGGCGCCCATGACACGCACAAGTAACATTTAGGTCAACCTTGTAAGTCATTGATAATTAAAGAAAATATTAAAACTATAGTTGTTCGCGACTGCCCTGTTTGGCCTTTCGATACTCCACTGGGGTGGTATCGGTCCAGCGTTTAAAGGCCCTGTAGAAGGTACTGGGCTCTGAAAAGCCCGTTAAATAGACTATTTCTTTGATAGATTCAGTAGTTTGAACCAATAAACGCTTAGCCAGATGCGAACGGTAGTCGGACAATACTTGATTAAAGCTGGTGCCCGCTGAACTTAAGGCTGAACGAAGGTTTCTGGCGGTCATATCCATGGATGCCGATACCAATTCCAAACTCACCTCTTGGCTTTCAAGCATTTCAGCAATAGCACGCCTAACCTCTAACACCCTATCTTCTTGCTCAATACGAGCCACATGCTCGCCTGCGACTTTTTCATGTAATTTAAGCAGCTCAGGTTCTGCATGAATAGAATGATGAGCTAGTACCTCAGCATTAAAATGTATGGCATTCACTTTTTGAGAAAACCTTAATTCGCAACCATATACACGTTTATGTTCAGCAACCTCTTTTGGTTCGGGGCAGATAAAATCGATGGAACTTGCGTTAAAATTATTATGGGTGATTGATTCGAAAAAACGAATAATGCCCAGCACCACACACTCGTTGAAATGTTTGCTTAGCTGATCACCAAGCTTGCTATCTAGAACCAATACCGCATCTGTGTCGTTAACCTCTAAATAGGCCATGGCAACATCCGTTAATAGCCTTTGATAGTGCAAGGCTCGATTCAAGCCTTCACCAAAATTAGGGCTGCTTAAGAACAGATACTCTAACACCTGACCACGATATAGCGGTAAAGCCTCAGCTACATGTAAGCCAATATCCTGATCACCGGTGACCTCTTCAGCCGACTGCCAAAATACAAAGTTCGCGCTATGGCTATGACGCATTGTGGTATCTTTTAGATGCTCTAGGGTAACGCCACATTTTCGATATATGGCATCCACATCCACATTGAGTTTCAACAGGGATTCGTGGACAAGTCGTAAAAGGATACTGGATTCTTTCATTAATTAATCTGACTTACTATTTAGTCGAGTATAGGGCAATAAAATACCAGACATCGTCAACATACGACATAGTAAAATGTGGATTAAGGCTCAGCCATCAGGTTTTCTCCGTGAAGGAGAAGGATCTAGCGTAAAACGGGATAGCAATATCACTAAAGGAAAAACGACAATAAAGGTGGCACTTCACAGCTCCATAAAAGTCGCTGCAATACCAAGGATCATTAGGGGATCAAAACAACAATAGGTATGAATTAACTATGTTGGAAGAACATTTTTATACAACGTTAACCAATAGTTTAATACGAATAAGATGACTCTGACAGACAAACATTCTGGATTAAGAATTAAGAGTGCAAGCTTTAAAGACACATTAACTATGGAGTAAGGTATATTCAAAACTCAAGGGTTCTGGTTCAGAACTTAAAAGCATACTGTTTTTTAATTACAGGCGAATAAGTTGCGAATAGACAGGACAGATTAAAGTAAAAAATAAGGCAGCATAAGAACGAATTAACAATTTTTGATGGTGCCGAGACATTTACTGCATTGGAATTACATCCCATCGAATCACAAAGCAGAGAAAATACTAATAAATATTATTAAAAGGCTATGCCACCTAGACTCGCCCTTCGACCTATATAAGTCCATCTAAATACAACCAACAACATTTTAAATTCCACTCGTCTTCGCTCTATTATACTAAATACGAAATATTACAAATAGAAATAATTAGAATTAAAATTTCTTATAATCTAATTAATATTCAAAAAATAAACATAGAAATAAATTACTAATAAAAAGTTCGTAAGAGGATAATACTACAAAATAAATTATTACAAAAATATGACAATACTATCTAATTAATTTGCTTTTAATTATAAAATAATTATAGACAGGCACAATTTGGCTAATTAATGTGCGGCTGGTAAATGAAGTTTCTGATATTAAGACGGCGGTATATCGAAGGAGGAACTTAATATTTACAGTTTTCTTTATTTTAATTAACGGTATTTATAAGGGATTTAAGTATGTTAAAAAAAACCTGTTTGTCTCTGGCAGTTTTACTGCCATCCATCGCCTCTGCTGCGCCTATGGCACCAAACGAAGCGGACGTAGCCCACCATTTCAGCACATCTGTTCAGGCGGACTTCACCCTTCTTGCTGACTCAGTTGACCCTGCACTGGTTTACTATGTACCTAATACTGGTGGCGTAACCATAAATGCAAAAGAATCTATCCAACCTGTGCCAAGTTTCCAAGTTTACGACTACTACCCAACATTTGGTTTTTTTGCCGGTGAAGCTCTCACTCGTCTGGGTGGTTCTTTTGATACTACCTCAAACCAGGATTCACTTGACCGACTTGAGGAAGAAGCCACTGCAAAAGGCCTTAAACTCACACCGGCTCCAGCCACAACCGCCACCACAAAATTCTTATTGGGCCCCTACCTGTTGGAAGATGAACGCCTCGATGTGGATTGTATATACGATACTTATGAAATCGTAACGTCAAGTGGTGAGCTTCGCGAGGTGCGTGTACCTGTGTGCAGTATCGACGAAGGTGCCGATTACGACATAGATACCAATATCATGTACAAGTTTTCTCAGTTACCAGCCTTAAGTGGCAGTACTGTGTCACAAAACATCCCATTCGCGGGTGTAACCATGCCAAATGTTGGCCAACAATTACGCCCTATTATGATGTCGGGTGGCCAATGGGCCGGTGTGGTTTCAGCTAAGGTTGACTGGGAAATCAAAGCCAACACCCAAACTCGTCAAGCAAGAGCCTTAATTAACTGGGAGCAAACGTTTGAACAAGCTTCAGCATTTATGGCTATACACAATAACGCGTGTGTCGACATTGAAATGGAAGCCTTCTATCAAAACCTTGCAAGCTGTGACAATGCCGATGATTGTGGTGTGAAAATTGAGTACATGAATGAATTTGGTCAATGGACTGATGTGGCACCTGATGATCCAGAGTTCATAAATCAAGTGACTGCATTCCAGTCTACAGTTGAAAACGAACTGTTCAATCAAGTAGATGCCTATACCACGTCTACTCTAGGCCAGGTATCTACCCGAGCAACTGCATTCTATACACTACGAGCCAACTACGAGAAGAAAAACTTATCTCGCAATGAAACTCGTTACTTCACCTGGACCCCAGGTAATCAAACCGTCCATGCAAGTACCGATCTGCAAATCTCTTGCTTAACCGGTGGATTCGAAAATGGTCGAGTCAACTATGACATGAACAATGCTGGTTGCCGCGCATTGATTGGTCAGGACTAACCCCTATCTAATCTATACAAAAGTGTAAAGGGGAGGAAACTCCCCTTTACTAAGGAGATACACATGAAAATATTTGTTTATATTGCATTGTTGTTGATCGTTAATGTGCAGGCTTTTGCTGAGAATTCACAGTTTGAGAAGAACCTACAAAATCTAGACTATTCAAAAGTAATCACCGATCAAGGCATCATATTTGCCCCCTACCTGTGGAATGACAATGAAGGGGTGGTATGGTACCAAAACTATAATTATGAATATATTTTTGGTGCCATCAATCGTTTTAATATGGGATCCGTCACCATCTACTTGCAGGCGCAAGCTCATGCTAATGACAGTCAGGATTACAACGATTTCATAGCAAACAACAATCTGGTTGATGATGGTTTGCGTTTATATAACTCAGACGAATTCAACTGTGCTACATCAGAGGAGTTTTCAGGGTTTATTAGGCAGGTATCTGGAAAAGACCCCGTTATTAAATCTACTGGCGATTCCAGAATTTTATGTCAAGTAAGCTTTAGCTTTTATCAAGGATGGGAGTCAAGAATAGAAGAATACATTAATGATAAAACCGTATTTGATATTGATGTGAAAATACCTCTATGCTCGGCCGACAGTGACAGAATTGACGTGAATACAATATTAAATCCCCTTATCTCTGCAGGCACACTCTCGCTGAGTAGCACAACTTTCACAGGTGATATATTTTCGGTGTTCTATGATCTGGTGATGCAGTCTCAGCAATCACCAGAATTATTTGGAAGTAACCCCCCAAGAGATATCATTCAGGAGATATTCTCTCGGTTTGTAATAGATGACACTGGCAAAAACCTGACTATCGAATTAAACCAAGTGGAAACTGATATCTTTATCTGTACGCCTACTCCGGTTAACGTCGATATAATAGGTGTGAATAATGCGTAGCTTCATTACTTCATTACTGCTAATGACATGCCTGAGCGCACAAGCCGATTCAAATGATCTATGCCGATTATTTAATATCTGCCCAAATGGTACTGTCATTGATGGTGTAAGTTATGTAACTCAATCAGATTGTGAATCTGATTTCGTAGTATATCCATACACCACATCGCCCTTTATCAATAATATCTGCCAAGACTATCAAACCCTAAAGCAGCAGACCCAGATGCATAACCGAATGTTCTTTGTTAAAAAGCAAAGTACTTTGGCAGCTAGCAATGGTGATTACTTTGCCATTGCCTATCTGGATAATAATCCAAGATTTGAATTTTATATTGATTATGGTGTGGCCAATGCACTGGAGGTCAGTGAACTGGCACGTATCTATCAGCAGCACGGATTAACCGGGATTGAGCCCTATAACGGTGAACCATTGCAAGTTCTTTCCATGGATATGCTCGCGGAATTTTCAGTTATTTCAACCGATGAACGACATCAGGCCATTGAGTTTGATATTAGTTCGGGTGTGGAATTCTTTAAAAATATTGAAATTCAACCTTATCCTCAACATGGTTTTGCCTATGTTTCCATAGGATTAACCGAGTTAGGTCAATCTGTTATATCACAATCATTAATAATGGATTTTCCTTTGTATGGACTTTTTAGCTGGCGCGCTAATCATACTTTTGGAGATCTAACTCTAACGGCCAACGGTGACCTGGGTTGTGTTAAAGCAGCAAACTTCTCAAACCAGGTTAAATTAATTCCTTGTGAATTCTAAGGGTGAAATCATGACTAATAAAATAAAGAACTTGATTGTTTTTGGGTTTTTAGCTCTAAGCCTAAATACTCAATCTTTACCTTGTGATACTGAATATGGCGTATGTTTGGATGGCAAACGCTCAGAATTTGTACCAAATTATGATGATTTGCGAGTTGAAAATTGTGATGGTTATCCAAATTTTTTATTCATTTGCAATGCTCATTCTCAAGATGCAAATAATCCAAACCACGTGAGGGTATTTGACTGGAGTTTTTGGCCAGCTAGGGCCTATAAACCAGATACGCAACTATTGCATTCCGATGGCCAGATGTGGATAGAGTCTGAGTTTACCTTTGTAGAGGGAGATTTTGAGATCTCCTGGTTTCAGCAAACTTCTGATACCTATACCATAGATTTAAGCGTTGATTTTAACTATGACGGTTATAATGATTTTTATATGAGTACTTTAGGCTGGGACTATTCAGCAAAAATAGAAGTGGCCCTGGTTTGTGACGATAAAGTCATGAGTGACAACAGGCAGGCTTATGAGATCTGGCCTGGGGATTTTGGCGGAATTGATACTGCTCGCAGATTCATTGACGCAAGCTTTAAAGGTTTTGATTCTCGTCAATGTCAGCACAGTTTAGGTGCACAGATATATTATGAAGGACAGAAGTTTAAGATAAACAAACTTTCTTTAACAATATTGCAAGAAAATTAATAAAAGGAATTTAAAAATGAAACATTTATTAATAACATCATTACTATTTCTATCCGTAATAGCATCACACGTTAATGCAGGTTATAGCGAAGAGGATCGTTGGTGGAATGTGAATGGGGAGTCCTGTACTAGCAATCCAGAGACAGGTAACGGATGGCGTTGTTACAACGCTGACTGGGCAAGCATTCCCGATGCCCAGCAGGAGGTGCAAACTGCTATTGGTCTTATTGCTAATGATCCACTTAGGGTTGGAGGTTACACTAAAACAACACTTCACTGTTCCCAAGATGTATTATACAACAATCCTCAAGCTGCCAACCGTAACTTATGGGCAATTAGATGTAACTACACTCCTGTGGCGGATGTATCGGCAAATCTATTTGTTTTTGATTTTAATCTATTTATGCTCGTTATATTAAA
>MAAB01029398.1_pt1 | contig 21259 bp, 14 predicted proteins | sample 1115991 | NCBI WGS metagenome assembly MAAB01 (sample SAMN04961124, study PRJNA320927) | seawater metagenome | isolation source: sample BD02T18 sea water enriched with oil for 18 days | place: USA:Gulf of Mexico | collected 2013-07-27
AGAAACTGAATCAAAGTGGGTCAAAAAAGTCGCGCTCATGTTAATTATCCTCAATGCATTATATTGAGATCTGATCGCGACTTAAGTTAAAAGTTCAATTTATAATGATCTTGCCGTGACTGAGTAACTAGGAATAACTAGGAGTTGCTACACTTAATTTAGTTGTTCAGGTAAACTAAGTACACTTCTTCATTGCACAGTCTCCTACGATTTTATGCGCATTATCCATACCTCTGATTGGCACTTAGGCCAATATTTTTACGGCAAAAGCCGCGCCAATGAACATCAACAATTTCTTACTTGGTTATTAGCTCAAGTTACCACGCATAACATTGATGCCATTATTGTTGCTGGCGATATTTTTGATACCTCAACACCACCAAGTTATGCCCGTGAAATGTACTTTGATTTTATTGCCAAGCTCCATGTGACACAATGCCAGCTGGTTATTTTGGCAGGAAATCATGACTCTGTTGCTATGTTAGCGGAATCTCAGGCGGTGTTAGCCAGTTTATCTACCCGCGTTATAACACAAGTCATTCCAGCGTCGATTGGCGAAGCTGAACTGGCTAATAATTTGGCAAATGAAATAGAGAGTGAGATAGGCAATACACTGGCAAGTGTCGCACTAAATCAGCAAGTTTTCCCGCTGAACAATGCTAAAGGACAACCAAGTGCCATCATTTGCGCGATTCCGTTTGTTCGTCCCCGTGATGTTATTAAAAGTAAGGCGGGACAGTCAGCTAAGGACAAACAACAAAGTTTACAACAAGCGATCAGTGATCATTATCAAAACCTTTATACGCAGGCGGTTGCTTTATCAGCTGAGCTAGCAAAAGAGCTGAAACTAGAGCAAGGCGAACAACTGCCTATTATTGCAACAGGTCACTTAACGGCACTTGGCGTATCGGTAAGTGATAGTAAAAGTGACTCGGTAAGAGATATTTATATTGGCTCTTTAGAAGCATTTCCAGCCAGTGCTTTCCCGCCAGCCGATTATATTGCCCTGGGTCATATTCACAGAGCGCAGCAAGTCGCTAAATCAGAGCATATTCGCTACTGTGGCTCGCCCATTCCGTTAAGTTTTGATGAGGCTAAGCAAGATAAGCGTGTGCTGATGGTTGACTTCACTTCAGGTAAATTGCATCAAGTTGAAGACTTGGTTGTGCCGTGTTTTCAACCCTTATATATGGTGAAAACATCAGTGGATGCGCTTGAAACTTCACTTAAAGATACCTTAGAAGCCTTTGAAAGTCGTCAAGTAGCGGACGAACTTCCTGAAAGCGTTAAAGCTTGGCTTGATATTGAGATTGATAATGGCGACCATTTGAGTGACTTATCACAAAGGGTGAGTGAACTCGCTGGTGATATGCCTTTTGAGGTATTACTGGTTCGTCGTTGTAAAAAGGCGCGTCAACGCCGGCAAGCACAACTGTCACAACAAGATAACAGTATGTTAAGTGAGCTATCTCTAACTGAAGTATTCGATTCGCGTTTATCGCAACTTGATTGGCAAACAGATGAAGAAATCGCCCGTAAAACTCGTCTATCACAACTCTTTAGCGAGATATCAGTAGAGTTAGCATGCCAGCAGAAACAAGCTAATTTACCTGTTGAGCAAAGTACTGAGCCAGCAAAAATTAAAGCAGCTGATCAAGGCGTTAAGACTAAAGAAGTTGAGCAAGAAAATTTATGAAAATATTAAGTTTACGCTTTGAGAACATTAATTCACTCAAAGGCAGTTGGAAAATAGATTTTACTGAAGCTCCTTTTGATAACAATGGCTTGTTCGCTATTACCGGTCCTACGGGCGCAGGTAAAACAACCATACTTGATGCCATTTGTTTAGCGCTTTATCATGAAACACCACGTTTAAGTGTATCTAAAAAACAAAATGAATTAATGACCAGACATACCAGCCATTGCATGAGTGAGGTTGAGTTTGAGGTGAAGGGTCAGGGATACAGAGCTTTTTGGAGCCAAAAACGCGCACGTAATAAGCTTGATGGTAATCTATTAGAGCCTGTTGCAGAGCTAGCTAAACTCGATGGCACTATAGTGTCAGACAAGCTGAGAACAGTGCGAAGTGATATTAGCGAATTAACGGGTCTGAATTTTTCACGTTTTACCAAATCTATGATGCTATCACAAGGGGAGTTCGCTGCTTTTTTAAACGCCCCTGCCAATGAACGCGCACAATTACTCGAGCAACTTACCGGTACTGAAATTTATGGTGACATATCAAAACAAGTTTTTGATAATCACCGTAGTGCTAGCGATGAGTTAAAGTTATTGCAAGCCAAGAGTCAAGGCGTCACCTTGCTAGGCGATGAGCAAGTCATTGAACTTGAACAACAGCTTGTGCAAACTACGCAAGAAGAAACCCAGGTAACTAGCCAATTAGCTCAAGCTCAACAGGTAAAAAACTGGTGTTCTAATTATATTTCAAATGAGGAAACAAAAAAAACAGCAAAACAGCAACTGACCGAGGTAGAAGAGCAAGAAAAATCAGCGATAAGCGATCTTGATTTACTTGCCCAATCGGCTATAGCTGAGCCACTTCGCGGTCCCTATGAGAAAATGGTTCACTACCGTGAACAATACCAACTCACCTTAAAACAAGTGACAAATCAAACAGAGCAACTTGGTGTACTTGATCAAGCGGTTGTTGATAGTGAAGAAACGTTAAAACAGTTAAAAATTACTCAGCTTGAAGCAGAAGCTAAGCGTAAGGTGATTGAGCAAGTATTGCATGACAAGATTCAGCCCCTTGAGCATGCAATCAGCCATCAAAAATCGACTTTAATCGAAACAAATAATAATGTTGCCAGACAAAACCAAACGCTAAATAATAATGTAAATCAACTCAAAACGGCTGAAACAGAGCAACAAAAAGCATCAACTATTGTTATTCAGCAACAATCGTACTTAGCGAATAACCAAGCGTTGCAGCAGCTGCCTGAAAAATTACCGCTTTGGCAAAGCCAATATAAGCAATTAACGACACAGCAAGCGAGTGTGCAACGTTTATTAACAGAACAAAGCAATGTTGAACAAACGCTTTTAGGTTTAACGACTCAGCAGCAAGTCAAACAGCAAAAGATTGCGGAGTATGAAAAGGAACTAGAGCAACTAAAAAGCCACAAACAAGTAATGGCAGAGCAAGTACAACAACTTGTTCAAAACAGCCCTGTCGCGCAAGAAATATTAGTTAACTTTGCTGATAAAGAAATGAATGCAGCAGCGTATAAAGAAGCTGAACTAACCCCAGCGCTGAATCAAGCGGTTGTTGATAGACAAAACCAACAGCTAACCTTAAAACAAGCAATACAGTTAGCGCAGCGTTTTCATGTGTTAGCGCAAGAGCAGCAAGCACTATCACTACAACAAATAAATGACAAGCAACAACTTAGCGTCACTGATGAAGAGTTAGCACAATTACGTCAGCGTTATAGTGCGAATAATCAACAGAAAAAAGATGTTGAAACCTTGCTTTCACAACAACAAACTATTATGGCGTTAAGTGATCACAGAGCAAAACTTCAACCAGAAGAAGCTTGTCCTTTGTGTGGTTCAGTTGAGCATCCTGCGATAAATGACTATCAAAACTTAGATAGTAATGAACATCAAAATCGTTTATCAAAACTCAATGATGAATTAGCGACCTTGGAGAAACAGGGTAAACAGCTCAATAAAGTACAAGCACAATTTACCGCAGAGCTTACCGCGCAGCAAAATCGCTTGCAAGGTATAATAAACGAGCAAGCTAGTATTGAACAAAATTGGCAATCGTTAACTGTAAACCAAATATCATTACAAAACATCGACGCGGAGCAAAAGTTAACTGACCAACTAAGCAGTACATTGCATCAGCTTGAAGAGCTAGTATGTGTACAACAGAAGTTACAAGAAAATAGCCATCTTCAACAACAAAACGCTGAAAAATTAATGCTGTGTGATAAGCAATTATCGACTCAGCTTAGTCAATTACAGTTAGTACAAGAACAAGGCAATGCCCAAGACAATGTTAAAACAAAAATTGTTAGTGATTTAGCCTTAGCGCAACAAGCCATTTTTACCGACAATGCGCAATTAATAGCAGATATTACAGCAACAAAGATTACCTTACCATTGAGTGAAGATGACCAGCAATATCAACCGATAGGTATTGATAATCATTGGCTCAATCTTGTAGCGAAACAAGGTCAAGAATATCAAGCTATTGTTAATACGCACCAAACAGCACAAGAGCACTTAAATAGCCTTGAACATAATTTGGCTTTATTAAAGCAGCAAGTTGAACAGCAACAAGGTCAGCTAAACCAAACAAAAGCACTGGTAAGTCAGCAAGAAAATGAGTTAGCAATTAATAATAGCTCACGCCTTACTTTGTTTGTTGAGCTTGGCTTTGATGATAATAGTATGCAAGATACTGAAATTTTGAGGGCAGATATCAGCAAAAAACGAGAAGATAACGAACGTTCGTTAAATAGTGCTGATGTGCAACATAATGAAAAACTGTCAGTACAACAACTTAATAAAGGCCAGTTAACCACAGCTAGATCCCAGTTAACCAGTCTTTTGGAACAAAATGACAGCGTAAAATCTGATTGGGAGAAACACTTCACTACTAGTAGCTTTATCGATGAAAAACAGTTCTTGTTGGCATTGATTAGCCCAGAAAAAGCACAACAACTCCATAAGCTTGCTAGCGAAATAAGTGATAACAAAAAACAAGCACAAGTATTGATTGCTCAAAGTGAAAAAGTAGCGCTGGAGTTAGCTAATAAAAAGACTGAGTTGAGCGAAAATGACGCCATTGATTTTGATGAACAATCAGTTTCAGCAGCCCTGATCAAGTTATCAGAATTATTGAAGCAGTGTCAGCAGCACATGGGACAATATAGTCAACAAATTAGCCATGATAAAGCCAATAAAATTCAGCAACAATCTTTACTGGCGCAAATCAAAAATGCACAACTTGCTTTAGATGATCTTAGTCATCTTAATGCACTGATTGGCTCAGCCGATGGTGCTAAATTTAGAAAGTTCGCCCAAGGTCTCACATTAAGCAATTTAGTGCATTTAGCAAATGCGCAATTAGAGCGACTCTTTGGTCGCTATCAACTGCAATGTCAACAACGTGATTCGTTGGCGCTGGAAGTTGTTGATACTTGGCAGGGGGATACCGCAAGAGATATTAAAACCTTATCTGGCGGTGAAAGCTTTTTGATTAGTTTGGCGCTGGCTTTAGCCCTATCAGATTTAGTCAGTAACAAAACCAGTATCGATTCACTCTTTCTTGATGAAGGTTTTGGTACCTTAGATAACAATACCCTTGAAGTAGCGCTTGATGCGCTCGATAACTTAAACGCCAGTGGAAAAATGATTGGTGTTATCAGTCATGTTGATGCATTAAAAGAGCGCATAGGCGTGCAAATTAAAGTTAAAAAACTCAGTGGTTTAGGTGTTAGCAGTTTAGATAAACAGTATGAATTTCATGCGGAAACTGTTGATTAGCCAAAGAAGAAAAAGCTTAGTTAGCCGCTAGTTAAGCTTTTATCCCCCTAAGTTTTTAAATAACAAAACGACTAACTTAACAGTAATTTTTAATCACTAACTAATCACTAGGTAATCACTAGGTAATAGGTAAGGGCACTTCTTTGGAAATTTGGATTTATTTCACTTTATTAGCCGCAACGATGCAGGCGGTAAGAACAGCAGGACAAAAGCAGTTATCAGGTAAGCTTAATTCAATGGCGACCACAGGTGTGCGTTATTTCTTTGCTCTACCTTTTGCATGGCTCTATCTATGGTGGATGCTTGATTTTAGAGAGGTGCAGGTACCAAGGCTTAATAATGACTTTTTACAATACGCGTTAATTGCTTGTGTCATGCAAATATGGGGCACAGCCTGTTTAGTGGCGGCTTTTCGCTATCGTAATTTTGCTGTTGCCACCAGTTTGGCTAAAACGGAAGCGATTCAAGTGGCCATTGTTGGTGCGTTACTTTTTGGTGCTACGCTTTCTGGCTTAGGTTGGTTTAGTGTTGTTGTCGGTGTTGTTGGTGTATTTTTAGTCTCGAAAGTAAAGCTTAACCTCAGAGATATATTAGCTGACTCACAAGGTCTTATTGGCATGGGTTATGGCTTAGCTGCGGGTCTTGGTTTAGCCATCACTACTTTGTTAATTCGTGAATCTAGCTTGGCACTTAATACTGATTTGGTGGTCAGTGCTGCTGTTACTTTAGTGTTTATGATCACAGTGCAATCGTGCATTTCGTTTATTTATGTTCTTATCCAGGATAAATCACAATTTCCAGTTATGTTTAAACACTGGCGTTTATGCTTATTTGTGGGCATTACCAGTGTATTAGGCTCCATTGGTTGGTTTACCGCGGCGAGTTATCAAAATGCTGCTTATGTAAAAGCCTTGGGACAGGTTGAGTTTTTCATTACCTTGGCATTAACTTATCGTGTCTTTAAGGAAACTATCACGCTAAAAGAGTATATGGGGATGTTCTTGATTGTGTTAAGTGTCGTTATCTTACTCTTATGGGCGTAAATCGGCTGTTTTAGTCGCTAATTTCATTTAATTACGAAGTAAAGCAAGGTAAACTGCGCATATAACATTTAAGTTTTAACAAAAGTATTAAAGAAGAGATCATTATGAAAATTGCTGAAAAAACCGTTGCTCACTTTCACTACACCCTTAAAAATGAAGCGGGTGAAGAAATAGAATCATCAGACGGTCATGAGCCTCTAACCTATTTACATGGCGCTAACAATACTTTACCTGGCTTAGAAACAGCATTAGCAGGTAAAGCTATCGGCGAGAAGTTTTCAGTAACTTTACAACCAGAAGACGCTTATGGTCCTTATCAAGAAGGCTTAGAGCAACGTGTCCCGGTTAAACATTTGCAAGGTTTACCAAGCAAAAATGCTAAGTGGAAAAAAGGCATGACTGCTGCAGTTCACACTGATGCCGGTCAACGCCAAGTAACTGTACTAAAAGTAGGTAAGTTCATGGTTACTGTTGATATTAACCCACCATTAGCGGGTAAAGTTCTTACGTTTGATATTGAAATAGTTGACGTACGTGAAGCGACTGAAGAAGAAGTACAACACGGACATGTTCACAGCGCAGATAGCAGCTGTGGTCACGATCACTAATTAACTACTGTACGCAGCACTCCACCGCTATACCTTTAGCTGGCGAAGTGTTGGGAAAGTAAATAAAAAGCGCTAAGCAGTTTGACTGTTTAGCGCTTTTTTATATGCATAACAATGACTGTGAAACTTGTAACTATTGTAGCGTTCTTTAACAAGTTATCTGAAAGTATCGGCTCCCATGCACCTGTTCCCTGCGTTATTATATAGTTAGTCAGAGTAGAAAATTACGTCATCAAACGGCATTCAACTTAGAAAAGGTTAGCTTCAATTGAATCATTCACCGTTATTAGAAAAATTTATTGCGTTATTAGATGAGGCAGAGAGCCTAGCTCCAGTGCTTGATCTTGCCTGTGGTAGTGGCAGAAATGGCCTTTATCTTGTAAATCAAAAGTTTCCTGTGGTATTTGCTGATATAAAAGAGACGGCGCTTGAGCAGGTGAAAAGTACCCTAACGAGTAAATATGGTGAGTTAAAACCATCGGCAAGCTTTTGGCAAGTTGACTTTGAAAAAGACAGTTTTGAACAAGGCAGTGTTATACAGAAGCATGAGCACCCTTTAGCGGGTAAGTCTTTTGCTGCCATTATGGTATTTCGCTATTTACACCGACCTCTTTTTGAACAAATCAAACAAGCTGTTATCCCTGGTGGTTATGTTGTTTATGAAACCTTTACCGTAGAACATCCTCAATTTGGACGGCCTAAAAACCCTAATTTTTTATTAAAACAGGGTGAGTTGGCTGAACTGTTTGCTGATTGGGAAATTATTCACAGCTTTGAAGGCGTCATCGAAGCAAATAATGACTCTGGAAGACAGGCTGTTGCACAGATTATTGCTAGAAAACCAAAATAATAGCTTATATGTGGACTATTTATAGCGAACTGTTGAAAACCAATCACCTCTGAAAGCCTATAGCAGTCGTTAGAATTGAAAAGAAAAATACCAACTAATACCACAAAACTGACCTAATCTAGGCGTGAATTTATCTTAATAAATAGTCAGCTTAGCCACCGTAGGGGTCGTTCATCATCTAATAATTAAAACTTACTTGGGTAAGTATTGCAGAAGTTAGCTTTTGGTTTTTATTTAGGTCAACTTTTCGCTAAAAGCGGAACTGTTTTAGTTATGCTAAAAGTGAAAATTATTATCAATTATGTGAACTAAGAAAAATAATATAGTCTTTCATTATTTATCTTTGTACTATAATTTTATCTTCAACTATCTTAGGCAGTAACTTAAGATAATGTTGTTCAATGCTCTCACGTTTTAGTTTCAGTGTTGGTGTTAATAGTTCATTTTCACATGTCCATGATTTGGCGCAAATAAAAATATAATCAAGTTTTTGATGACTTTCTACTTCAATATTGATTTGGGTAAGAGTCGCTAATAGATCCTGATGTATACCGCTATCAAAACGATCTTTCCCTTCACCTAAGACGACTAAAGCGATAGGTTGTTTCATGCCTATACCCATCACGCATACTTGCTCAATATCGCTATTACGACATAACATTTGCTCGATTGGGCCTGGCGCTACATACTTACCTTTGGAGGTTTTAAACTCTTCTTTAATTCGACCAATAATATTATAAGCACCATCGAGAGTTAATTCCCCTTTATCGCCAGTATGGAACCAACCATCCGTAAATACGACTTCAGTTAAATCTGCATTTAAATAATATTCTTCAAATACAGCGTCACCACGGATCATTATTTCTTGTTGCTCTGACAATTTCATTTCAACACAAGCAATAGGACGACCTATGGTGCCTAAATAATCAGCGTTAAATGGGAAGTTTCCGCATGATAAACCAGAGGTTTCACTCATGCCCCAACCTTCACCAATATGAACGCCGATTCTTTGATACCATTGCAATAGTGATAATGAAATGGGAGCCGAGCCCGAGGCAAAAACTTTGGCACTATTAAGACCAAGTTTCATACGGATTTTTTTCGCGACAACATTGCCGATAAAGGGTAGTTTTAATAAGAAATTTAATTTTTTTTCTGGTATTTGATGTAAAACTTGCGCTTGAAATTTTGCCCATAAACGCGGAACAGACATAAAAAGAGTTGGTGAGGCATAACGTAAGTCATCGATAAAACTTGCTAAACTTTCAACAAAGTAAATTTGGCATCCTGAATAGTAGGCAACATTTTCAACGACAGAGCGCTCAGTTATATGAGCTAGCGGCAAATAAGACAAAATTTTATCTTTACGCGTAGTTTTATTGATAGTAGCAGTGCATTGACCTGCCGATGCTAAATTTAAGTGACTGATCACAACGCCTTTCGGATTTCCTGTAGTACCTGAGGTATAAACAATGGACATACAATCATTAAGTTTAGGCTGATGAAGCGTTGCTAAGGGTAGATGCTCAGTCAGCCAAGTTTGCCATGAGTGCGAACAAGTAACCGTAGGATATGGAAAAGCAATACTTAGTACAGAAGTTGGAATACTTGCCGTTGCTGCGTCTAACGAGTCTAACTTACCAACAAAAACAGCTTTCATTTGGCTATGCTCAATAACATAGCTAATGGTGTTTTCACCTGCGGTTGCATAAATAGGCACACTTACCAGTCCTGCCATCATTATGGCCAAGTCAGCGATAAACCATTGCGCACAATTTTTGGAGAGTATTCCTATTCGATCGCCTTGCTGATAACCTTGAGCAAGTAAACCTGCCGCTATCGTTCGTGCTTGTTGCTCGACATCAGTAAAAGAAAACACATGCCAATGACCATCGACAGGTTGATGTAGAAAAGGCTCTTGTTGGTATTTACCACTAATAACGATAAAGTTTTGCAGTGTAGTTTGATAATCCATGCTATTTATTTTAATAATTATGAACAATCAAACTAGAATGGACGTGATTTTACTAATTAGCAAATACATATGCTGATTTTCAGTTTTGTATAATCTTGACCGTTATGTAGGAAGGTCTTTGTTCACAAAAAATCGACCGTTTTTTGGTAACAAGATCAAATGCCACGCTCTGCAATAAGCCTTGCAGGCGACACTGGCTCTCTTCTAAACCCGTACACCTATCGACTGGCAACAAAGCCACCTTTACCGCCGTTCAGAATATTTTAATGGCATGAGCGGTTGCGCATTGTCGAGATTAGCGATGTGCTTTTAAGGTACAAGAGCAGAATAGCTAAAGCGGACGTTAAAATAATCATATTGCCCAATATTTTTACTTATTATATCTAAAAATGAATATCCAAGTTTAATGAAAGCTCTTAAAAGCGGACATTCCTTCGATAGTAATGTGCATATCAGATTTAATCATAAAGTTTTGTTTGCCATGGCGCATCAAGCCTTGAGCCTGAGTTCAAGTTAAGCTTTACCTGAAAGCAGTGATGAACCTCTATCTTTTAAACGCGTAAGTATTTAGTTTCATTATATGGTTTACCATCTTACCTACACTTGTATACGATTCTTATCCATTTGAATGCTAGTGCTCGTATAGCTGCTTGGTGATAACTGCCTTTCTCCCTTTGTTGTAGACAATATAAATTTTCCCAGTAAGATTCCAAACGTGAATGACTTGCCCATTCTATAAATGTTTGTCGTAAAAATGTAGAACACTGCCAGCGCCAATGAACCCAAGATTTTGGCCACTTCTTTATGTTACTTGTGCTATTCCATGCATATTGTTGCACTTCTTTAGTTGATTTAAACCTACCTCTTTGCTCCCCGAATGCCGCAAGTAATCGTGAGGATATTGGTGTCGTAATTGGCGCAGTCCATAGCGTAATCAAAAGCGGCTAAACCTCAATCAGGTGTTCGTGATTCTACAAACGCTTAAAAGAGGCCAGGTCTTGAATTGCCAATTTGCGATTAATGGTGTTGATAACTTACCGTGGGAGTTCTCTCCACTGCGGTCGAGATGACAGTCCTTCAATGCTGCGATTAATTTGCGTGACTTAAATTCCACCTTCACAGATAATAGCCGCTGCTTTTCGCCTTAATAAATTAGATAATATGAAACGAGTTTTACTGATACTGCTAGGGCTTTTTATTTTGTCCGTCTTCGTTACCCTGCAGACATCGAGTGCCAACACGGACGACTTAGAAATTGACCTTACGGGAAAAATTTCTGTTTTTGAAACGGCGGATAACACCCACACCATAGAAGAAATATCATCAGCGACTAAAGCTCCTTCCTTTCGACCTATCGATGATATCTATATCAACCTTGGTAAAAACCCTTCGCTCTGGTTAAGAATCGACCTGCGCTCTGTTGGGGTTAAATCCTTAAGCGGTTACCTGTTGGAAATTCAACGAAACAACATTATCCGGCCAGCCGCCTACTACTGGTCAAAATCTGGCGTGTGGCGTCAACAACCACTGTTCGACAAACCGGAACATCGAAATCGATTAATGGCTAAATTTCCCGAAAACGCCGACCAGAATTTTTTGTATATTCATTTAAACGGTAAATATTTAAGAGCCAGCATCAAGATTTTCCGTGAAGACGGATTTCTTCATCAGCTGCAATCTTCGGCGCTGTATGATGGAGTTTATTACGGCATGGTACTGCTTTTTATTCTGCTGAATCTGCTTCTCTATAGCCGATTAAAAATCAAGGTTTACTTGGCCTACTCGGCGCTACTGACATCCATATTTTTGCTCTTCGCTTCTGGTCAAGGATGGTTAACTTTTTTATTCCCCAACTTGTTCATTCTGGAAAGTATTACCACCAATAGCCTCGCGATGCTGCTGGCCTTAGCCAGTGCCGCCTTTGCCAAGCAGTACCTTAACATAGAGGCACTGTCGCCTAAGCTCAATCGATTATTGACCGCTTTGCAAAGGGTTGTGTTGATACTGCTGATCGCCAAATTGACCCTCAATGATTATCTCCCTCAGCCACTTTATTTTACCGCCTATGGCGCCGCCTTACTGGCCATATTACTGATTTTTATCAGCTGCACCGTAGCGGCCGTTATCGGCATACAAAACAACCAGCGGGAAGCTTTGTACTACCTGTGGGCGACGATTGTTTTTTTTGTGACAGCGATAGTGATGGGAATGTCCACGGCCGCACTAATTAAACTCAAATTTTCATGGCAATTGCTGCAACTGGCATCAATATTTGAAGTCGTTATTTTTTCGCTCGGTCTGTTTGGCATCTATCAACGCCAGTTGAGCGAGAAGAAACGGCTGGAAGAGCAACTCAACACCACTCAGTCGGCGCTGGTTAAACAACTCGAATTCAGTAATAGCCTTAAAGATACCATCCTGGCCAATACTGTTGAACCAGCGTTATTCCCAGAGTTGGCTAAGATAACCCAAATATTACCCCAAATTCGTTATGTTCAAAGTTTGGGCAATGATTGTTTGGGGTGTATAGCGATAACAACCAAAAACGAAAACTCGAACTCGCTTGTAATCTACAAGACCTGGCGCAATGTTTTGGCGATAAATTCTTTCTTAGAGTGCACAAGTCCTACTTGATTAATCCACAACATCACTTCTCGTTAAAACGTAGAACCTCCGCCGATTATGATCTAGCACTCTACCAGGATTTAATACCTGTGGGTCGAAAATACGCCAAACAGGTCAAAAGCCAAATAAACCCGGTTGAAACTCTACCCAATAACGATTTGGCCTCTACCGTTTGAAAATTAGCCGTCGAGTCTATTGTTCATCAACCCATTGATATTCTTGAGGTTACGACGATACTGCCTTAACTTCTCTACGCTTTGGACAAATATTCATACGTTTTAAATATTGACAATTGTGCTGCTAGTTAACTTCCGATAATCTGCTTATTCAATGAGTTTTAAAATTAAAAACTACCCCCTTAAGGAGATTAATTTGTTTAAAGAATTGGTGGCAATGATTGTTATTAGCGGCATGCTTTTCGCCTGTAATGACAATGACAATAACAAAAACAACCCTGGTAATGTAATTGCTATGGATCCCGGTCAGTGTGATATTCAAGTCGAAAAAAACCAGGCGCTATGGACCTACCTAAATGATAGGTATTTATGGAACGATGACCTCGACCAGACCACTGATCCGGCCAGTTTTGATAGCCTCCAGGCATTGCTCGACGATGTCAAAAGTAAAAATCCGCTCGACCGATGGAGTGGCGTTGGTGATAGCCAGAAACAAGACAATTTTACTTCCCGAGGCGAAGTAGTAGGCTTTGGCTTTAACAGCTTTATGGCTCCGTCAAAACAAGCGCTATTGGTGGCCTTCGTTTACGAAGGAAGTGACGCCTTTGCCGCCGGATTGCGCCGAGGCGATAAAATACTTTCGGTTAACGACAAGCCGATTAGCGAGGCTTTAGCCGATGGTAGTTTGGCCTCGGGTAATTTATGGGGACCCGACGAAGTCGGTACCACGGTCTACCTTGTTTGGCGGACAGTCGCTGGTGAAACCTATAACGGCGCCGTGCAAAAACGAATAGTAGCGATTAATACTGTATTACACTCAGAAATAATTGCAACGGAAAGCGCCAAAGTGGGATATTTCGTATTTTCTAGTTTTATCCAGCCGAGTGAGCAAAACCTCAACGATGTTTTTGAGTATTTTAGCCAGCATAATGTGGAACAGCTCATCATCGACCTTCGTTATAATGGCGGGGGTAGTGGTAGTATTGCTAATCAACTCGCCTCCCAAATTGGCGGCAGCAATGTTCGCGACAAGATTTTCGCAAATTATTACCATAATGCTAATCATAGTGATGAAAATTCGACCGAATTATTCAACATCAAGGGCGGCACCTTTGCTATGGAGCTGGACAAAATAATCTTTTTGACCACAGCTTATACCGCCTCCGCTAGCGAAATGTTAATTAATAACCTCGCCCCTCATATCAACGTCAAACTGGTGGGTGAAACGACCCACGGAAAGCCCGTCGGATTTAGTTCGCCAAAACTGTGTGACAAACAGCTCTCTGTGGTTAACATCAATGTCACCAATTCAGCAGGAGATGGCAATTTTTTTCAGGGGTTGCCCGTTGATTGCAATGCGCCAGATAGCATCACTGGTGATTGGGGCGATCAAGATGATCCCATGTTGAAAGAGGCACTCTATTTAATCGATAATGAACAGTGTTCAGCGGTGAGTAAGTCGCTTGGTCAGAGTCATAAAAGGTGGCTGGTACCGAACGGTAAAGGTTATTTTGATAGCTTTTGAGCTGGTGATATGCGGGGGGGGTAAACATTTTATCGCTACAGAGAGCACAATTTAACTCCGCTCATCATCGGCATTCAACTCACGTTTTATTTTCATAACTTAAAGGATTTACTATGACACTATGTAGTGGCATTGTTAATTTGGCCATCTGATTAGAGGCTTCTACGGTGCGAAGAGGGCGAAAGCGCAAAGACTTAAGACTCTAAATTTAAGTGAATATTGACCACTTCAAATGTCCGCTTTGGGAATCCAAACAAAAAAGATAGAAGAAATGTCAAATATCGATGGATATACCCCGTTAAATCCGAATGACTGCTTTTCCTAAACAGTCTAAAAAAGCACGTCAAATATCCACATGTACAAAGGGCTAAAATGTGGCAATAATTAGTGCTCTGAAATGGTGTATCACCGGCAGCAATGAGGTGAGCGGTTGCAATGGTTATCAGTTAGCTTATCTCTCACTTTGGGACCCAAAGCGAGAGAATAGTGTTAGAAGACTAGATAAACACTAACTCACCAAAATGTTCAGGTCTGTGATAATCAGGCTCAGCTACATCGATATTGTTCCATACCGCATATTGTGGCTCTGTTCTACCGCCACAGCGATAGAAGTTGGCAAACCACTTTTCTCTATTTACAGCCTCACCTGTGAGTTGTTCAACCGCGGTAAAAGGGAGTGCTATTTCAATGCTCCACTGTTTGTCATCGTTGTTTTCGATTTTTACTGGACTGTCCATATTCAGGTTAAGACTGCTTTTACACTGTATTAAGCTTGCTGCTTCTACGCTGATAAAGTGACGCTTGTCGCGTCCAGCGCCATAAGCTAAGTGTAAAGTACCACAACAGTTTACTTCTAGATTAACATAGCTACTGCCAAGTACTCCTGAAGGACTAAAGAAGAATTCAACACATGAATCTTCACAAATGAGCATATGATTGAGCTCAGTCTGCTTGGCAAAGCTGTAGTTGTCTTGCGCAATTATTTGTATAAACAACGTTTCGCTATCGGCGCTAAGTTTGACTTGGGTACCTTGTTTTTTACCTTCTTGGTACCAAGGATAATGGTTGATTTCTAAAGCAGCAATGTTCTGCCAATCAGGGCTGTTGCGATTATTTTCGCTAATTCCAGTTGCTTTTTTTATCGAATATTGGCTCATGGTTATCTCTTTACGGTGAAGTTGATTACAATTTCTTTGCTTATTTTTTCTTGTTAATTGTCGTGCTTGAGTATCATAGATTAATTATTGGGTAACATGCGTAATATTAAGCACTAAGACAGTGTTGAATGAGGTTAATTGCCACTGAATGTTTAAGTCATATAAACTCATGCCATAAACTTTATCATCGTTTTTCCCCTGTTTATAGGCGGGTCGGGGATCTTGTTGCAACACTTGTTCTATTAGTAGGGCTAATTCACTGTCGCGTTGTTCATACTGTATTAGAGACATTTTTGCTTGCTCACTAAATACCACGGATAAAGCGGTATCGGGTTGCTCTTGAGCAAAACCAGCATCGGCATTGATAATTGCATCAGAGTAGGGCACATAAGGTTTAATGTCGACAATAGGGGTACCATCTAATAAATCTAAGCCTGAAATATGTAAAACTGTTTGCTGCTTAGTTGTGACAACTTTATCAAGTTTTACTACAGACATGCCAATAGGGTTTGGTCTAAAGGTTGAGCGTGTTGCTAAAACACCTGTTTTTTTATTACCACCAAGACGTGGTGGGCGCACTAAGGGTTTCCAACCTTGCGCTTGCGTGCCATGAAATACAAAGAGTAACCACAGATGACTAAATTGCTCAATATCTCGTACTAACTCGTGATTATTAGCTGCCCCAATGAGTACAAGCTTTCCTTTTGCCGCGCTGACTAAGTTTGGCTGGCGCGGAATAGCAAATTTTTCTCGATATGGCGATTCAATAACGGCTATTGCGTCAAATTTAAAGCTTTGTACCTCATCAGTTGAATCAGATAGGTTTGACATTTTATTGCTCTATTTTCTTATCTGGATCGCCTACTTGGTAAGCTTTACCGTAACACACAACTTGCGCGACACAATGCTTGGTTTCTATAGGCACACAACTGGTAAAAATAATGGCATTGGCCTGCTGTAAATAAGCATTTTGCCTGGCTTGGGTACGTGCATTAATAGCATCAGGCGGTGCTAGGTGCGGCTCCTTTTGACAATCATCACCCTCAACTAAGCCGACATATTGATACTTGGCATTGAATTCTTGTTCATCATTATAAATTTTTACTTTGCTGGCACTAAAGTATTGTTGGGCAGTATCGGCTTTAACATTACTTTCAAAAGTATAATTACCGCTACAACTTATCAGTAATGGCATTGTTATTAATAGGGGAGTGATATATTTGTTCATTATAGTTTCCTCATCAGTCTACTATTGTTGCAAGACATTAATGACTTGTGGTTTTTTGCCGGCAATCCAATAGTTAAATAGGTGTTCAATATCTTTATTCTTTTTCTTCATAACGATCCAGTTACGCATGAAGATTTCAAAGGCATTGTCATTGGTATTGATGGCAAATGCCATTGATAGTTCTGGTCTTGCCGGCTTTGGCACAATAACAGTATAATCGGGGTATAAAAGTGTCCATGCTGATGCGGTTGCTGCGCCAAAAAGCATGCCATCGATATTTTGATGTTTCTCTTTAAAAAAGAGTCGAGGAGTTGATATTTCCCAGGCGGTTGTTTTATCAAAATAACGATTAACTACATTTTCGCTGTAAAAAATCTCTGGAATGCCGATGATTAAATCTTCTCGTGAAACAATATTTTGCCAATCACTAAATTCTTTTCGTCGCTCTTCTTTGACTAGAAAGGCCATGGATTGGCTCGAATAAGGTACCGTTAGAGTATAGTCCTGCATATTTCTTGGTGTTACTGGCATACCTGTGGTCATATCGAGATAACCAGAAGAAAGTAGTGCTTTTGCCTGATTATGGAATATCCGAACAAACTCAATCGATACACCAATATCGTCAGCAAGCAGGTTTATGATTTCAATGTCAAAACCTACAAGTTTTCCTTCATTGTTATGAAAGGCATAAGGTAAATCGTCACGAAAATAACCGACGCGTATAAATCCACGATGTTTGATTTTTTTAAGGGCGGAGTTTCCTTTAAATAAATTGTTATTTACTGAATTTTCGATTTCATTGCTTGGCTCTGTTAATACTTTTGTAGGTACATCCATCAAGATAAAATCACGCTCGATGAACCTATCATAACCTTGATATTGGTAACTAATAGCGTCAAAGGTAAAACGTAAACTGACAAACGCCAAAATAGACAGTAATGGCAGTAACACCAAGTAACTGATAAATGCACGCCATTTGAAAGTAAAGCTTTGCAACATACTCGTGGCAATAAGCAAAACTAAACTGATTGCAAAAGCAACGCTAAGTAGTGCACTTAGTCGGCTGACAATGATATTTTCAGCAACTAAGAATAAATCAAAAAGCGAGCCCGGTACGCTAAATATCTCCAACAAATTGGGTATTGCTAAGGTGGTTGAGCCAAATAATTGTGGAATACCCGCAATTAATAAGTGTAGGTAATCACTGCTGTTAACTTGTGATCCTGAAAACCAAGCGGCGAATAAGGTAAATAATATACCAAGTAATTTACCGCCTACCGGTAAACTAAAGCTAATGGGCACAATAATACTCGGTAGATTACTGACATCAGCTTTGAGTACTTTACCACATGATTGAGCATGTGAGTTTTGCTCTATTAATTCTTTTGCTTTTTCAACAATGGTAGGGATAACGATAAAGAAACTTCCCGTGGCAAAAGCCGTAATCATAGCTTCGCGTGAGCCTTTAAGTATTTGCCTATAAGTAAAAGGGGTGATGACGGCTACAATCGCGGGCAGCACAACAAACGTGAGTAAGAATACTAATACCGCAGAGGTGACAATATAAACTTGTAGTCCATCAAGCTGCTCACTGTCAATAGTTACGGCAGCACGTTGTGCTATACAGAATATGCCGATAGGCGCAAACTTCATCACCATATTGCTGACATTAACGACAGCGTTATTTAAACCATTCAATACTGATAAGGTGCTTTTTTTAGTTTTTACCTGCATTAAACCAATACCGATAAAAATACTGAATAATACTACACTGGGTATTAAGCCATTTGCTAAAGCGTAGAAAGGGTTTGTTGGGATAAATAATGAGATAATGTCAAATTCAGGGCTAGTACTTATGGTGTTAAGACTATAGAAATCAGCACTTTTCCAATTTGGGAATGAAATAGGCGCGAGTAAAATAAAAACTAAAACAATGCTAAGTAATGCCAGTAAAATGACCAAGGTCTTCTTTAGGGTCGCTGTTACCTTGCTAGGGGATAAACTTCCTATGCCGACAATGAGTGATAAGGCAATGTAAGGGATTGCTGTCATTTGCAAAAGCATAACAAAAGCATTCGCTAGCTCATCTACACCTAGGAAGACTGAAGAAGAAAATGAGCCTAGGGTTAAGCCTAATACCATTGCAATTATGATACGAAACGATGAAGGGACCTTGCTGGTTAAGCGGCTTAGTCTAGTTAACAAAGGAGATTACCTATTGAATGTGAATGCAGAGCGTAAAGTCTACTTGTTACTACCTAGTTTTAAAACAAAAAAAGGTATCAAAATGATACCTTTTCACTCGTTAACTCAAAATAAAGCTATGAGTTATTTAACGCGCATACCGGCTATAGCGCCATCATCTGGATTTAATATCCACAAGTCTTTATCGCCAGGGCCAGCAGCAAGTACCATACCTTCGGACATACCAAAGCGCATTTTACGTGGTGCTAAGTTAGCCACCATTACCGTATGCTTGCCGATTAAATCTTCAGGGTTATAAGCTGACTTAATGCCCGCAAACACCTGACGAGTTTCTGTGCCTTCTTCATTAAGCGCTAAGGTTAGCTGTATTAATTTATCTGCTTTTTCAACGTGCTCAGCATTAATGATTTTAACAATACGTAAATCAATTTTTGCAAAGTCATCAAATTGAATTTCTTCAGAGATTGGGTCAGCAGCTAATGGATCAGCAAGTGCGGCTGAATTATCAACGACTTTAGCCGCTTTCTTTTTCTTGGCCGGCTTCTTCTTTTCTTCTGTTGCGCCAGCTAAACTGTCTTTTGACGCTTCAGTCATTGCAGTAACTTTATCCATATCAACACGTTGCAATAATGCTTTAAACTTGTTGATTTTATGATCCGTTAATAAGGTTTTGTGACCTTCCCAAACAAGTTCATCATTTAAGAACGCAGAAGTACTATCGGCAAGTGCAGGTAATACCGGCTTTAAGTAGATCATCAACGTACGGAACATGTTAATGCCTAATGAACAGATATCGTGAACTTCTTGCTGTTTAGTTTCGTCTTTCACTAACTGCCATGGTTCTTTAATAGCAATATATTCATTTACTTTATCAGCAAGTGCCATGATTTCACGCATACCACGACCAAAATCACGTGCTTCATAATGGGCAGCAATGCTATCGCCTGCAGCCATTACTTCATCAGCTAGTGCTTGATCATCAACACTAGTTGATAACATGCCATCAAAACGTTTGGTGATGAAACTTGCACAACGAGAAGCGATATTAACTACTTTACCCACTAAATCAGAGTTAACGCGTTGTACGAAATCTTCAAGATTTAAATCTAAATCATCAATTTTGTGCGTTAACTTAGTTGCGTAATAATAACGTAAGTATTCAGGGTTTAAATGCGCTAAGTAGGTATTAGCTTTAATAAAGGTACCTTTTGACTTAGACATTTTTTCGCCGTTCACTGTAACAAAACCATGGGCGAAAACAGCCGTAGGCTTGCGGATATCAGCGCCTTCTAACATGGCAGGCCAAAATAAGCTGTGGAAATTAATAATATCTTTACCGATAAAGTGATATAGCTCGGCGTCTGAATTTTTATTCCAAAAGCTGTCAAAATCGATACTTGAGTCTTTATCACATAAGTTTTTGAAGCTGCCAATATAACCAATAGGCGCATCTAACCAAACATAGAAGAATTTTCCTGGTGCATTAGGTATTTCAAAACCAAAGTAGGGCGCATCACGGCTAATATCCCACTGTTTTAAACCTTGTTCGAACCATTCGTTAAGTTTATTCGCTACTTCTTCTTGTAAGGTACCCGAACGAATCCAGTCTGCTAACATGGTTTCAAAAGCAGGTAAGTCGAAGAAGTAATGTTCTGAATCTTTTAATACTGGCGTCGCACCTGAGATAGCTGAACGTGGGTTAAGTACCTCTGTTGGAGAATAAGTAGCACCACAGTTGTCACAGCTATCGCCGTTTTCATCTTCACTTTTACACTTTGGACAAGTACCTTTAACAAAGCGATCGGCTAAGAACATGCCTTTTTCAGGATCAAATAACTGAGAAATAGTGCGGGTTTTAATATGCCCCTTCGCGTGTAAGCGATTGTATATCTCTTCTGAGAATGCTTTGTTTTCTTCACTGTGCGTTGTGTGGTAATTATCAAAGCTGATGTGAAAGTCACTAAAGTCTTTAATACGCTCTTCACGCACACCCTTGATCATTTCTTCCGGTGTTATGCCTAGTTCCTGAGCTTTAAGCATAATCGGTGTGCCATGCGCATCATCAGCACAGACAAAATACGTTTCATGTCCACGCATTCGTTGAAAGCGTACCCAAATATCGGTTTGAATGTGCTCTAACATATGGCCTAAATGGATAGAGCCATTGGCATAGGGTAGGGCGCAAGTAACTAGGATTTTGCGCTTTTCTGGTAAAGAATGCGATGCAGCGTTTGATGTAGCTTCAGATAAAGTAGTGTCAGACATGAAAAATAGTTGTTTTTGATGGTAATAATGTCGGCAATAGTACAGAATTTAGCGATGATTTTCATTAGTTGAATGCAACTAA
>MAAB01007662.1_pt1 | contig 21254 bp, 5 predicted proteins | sample 1115991 | NCBI WGS metagenome assembly MAAB01 (sample SAMN04961124, study PRJNA320927) | seawater metagenome | isolation source: sample BD02T18 sea water enriched with oil for 18 days | place: USA:Gulf of Mexico | collected 2013-07-27
AGCTAGCTAAAGACCGGATTTTGGCTGGTTCAGTACAAGTACTGTCCCGTAGTGTCATCAAACTTCGCTTTAAGGTTCTAAAGCAAGAATTTGGTGGAGACGGCGGGGTTGTGTATATGTACTAGTACACCCTTATTTACAGAGTGTGGCCGTATTTAACACTGCCTGATGTTACTTTGAGTGTTACATAGAATCGCTGCAGAAGAGGGGTTCGAACTCGCGCCTTTTAGCTTGCTTCTGTTCAACTAATAGTCGCATAATTAGTCACTTTTTTCACTCTACTTTGGCCTTTGCTAGATGGTAACCGCTAAATTAAAACACACATTAACTTCGTCACTCCTTTCAAAGCTGAGCTAATTAAAGCAACCAAATCCGGACATGACACTTTAAGTCTGCATGCCTTATATTAATATCTAGTCAATCGAACGTAGCCAAAAATGGAGTGAATAATTTGGCCAACCTTATGAGCCTTTCTGCTTTCATTAATCTTCATTTGGGCACTGCGCTATCCCTTGTACTTAAGCAGCAAAACAGGTGCTGAACTTATCTCCATCATGTTCCTAAAAGTGCCCGCGCTCTTGCTGTTATTTATAGCTATTAGAGTGAGAAAGTATGCGCTAGAGGATAAGATCATTACTGCCAAGCGATTCTTGTAATCAATTCAGAAATAGCATTGTAAACATGAGGGTAAAGACTTTAGGTATACGGGCAAGACAAATAACCGTTCACAGAGTTTATGGCGCAAAACTTACTATAGGTAATATCCTCTTGCCCCTCTCAAAAAAATGGAAGTCTTATAAGGGGGTAGGTTTAACTCTTCTTAATAAAGCAGCAGGGCCTATTGCGATCAAAATAGGTGGCGCTTTACCCCTAACAATAAGTGCTCAAGTTTACTAAGCCGCTACATTCCGGCTTGAGGTATTGAGCTAACTAAGTTGGCTTACTTAATGCATTTTAAAACAGCGCTCTTGGCTGCGACATTTTACGAACAATGAATTGTAAATGTGAGATACGTGATAAAAAATAGTGCACATAATAAACAATTCTAATAGGGTGTGCTCTTAATTTTAGTGCTTGTTAATGTAAGTCGGGACGGCTTGCACATTAAAATGCTGACCTAGGGGGAAATATGGGGCAATTGACGAAACTCAGTAGCATCGCTTTAACTGTGATACTAACCGCTTGTGGTGGAGGTGGCGGTGGCGATTCATCAGGTGCGGTCGATCAGCCAAGTACCCCATTACCCTCAGTGGCGCTTGCCCGTACTATTATTAATCCTGGCAATACCTGCCCCATGGGTGGTTTCGAAGTTGACCTAGGTATCGATTCCAATACTAACGGTGTTTTAGATTCTGATGAAATCAATTCTACCGAGGTAATCTGTAACGGGTTAAACGGTACTGATGGCGCAAACGGCAGTGATGGCCAAAATGGGTCAGATGGTTTGGTGACCTTAGTGGCGTTAAGCCAGGTTTCCAACATTGAGCAGTGCCTAACACAGGGCGTTAAAATAGAGGCGGGTTTAGATACCAATCTTAATAACGTATTGGATTCTGCAGAGGTTACTGCCACCTCTTATTTATGTGATGGCACCACGTCTAATACTTCAAACCAAACCATTGAACTTTCCGGAAAGGGTAATATTAAGGGTAACCTGAATTTGTCCACCAACTTCCTTCCGCAAAGTCTCAGTCTAAATAATGCCACGGGCAGTAACGTCATGGCTCGTAAGGTCACGGTCCGTAAAGTCACCAGTCAAACTGGTGAATTGTGGTTAACTCCTAGCGACATCTTTTCCGCCATTCAGGCCGATCAAGCCGCCACCGATCAAGCCCAGCTAACGCCTGCAAGTGATGCCTTACTTCCCCCAATAGTGGAAGCAATTCAAGTGCCAGTGGAAAACGATGGTAGTTTTGAAATCTCAGTACCGGCCGGTACCGATTACGAACTTACTTATACCACTCCAGATGGCTCTCAAGGTGTTCAGGTTGCCAACTTAGCCGTAGAGCCTGGCACAGATACACCGGTAATTATAGAAGAAAACAGTCTACAGGCGACAGGTAGTGTACAGGTTGCCTTACAAAGCCTAACCAATGGCACCAATCTACAAGATGTGAGGGTAGTGTTATTAAACGGCGGTATCGATACCCAAACCGATGTTAGCGGTGTTGCCATGCTTGAAAATCTGGCCCCTGGTCAATATACATTGATGGCCCATATTGATGGTTACGTGAGTAAAACTTTTAGTTTTAACGTAGCAAGCGGAGTGAACACAGATCTTGGAATTCTGGAATTAAATAACCAACGTGGTAAGGCCAGTGGTACGGTGCAGGCCTTTGGTTTAAGCTCGCAGGCCAACATCATAGTGTATGCCCGTGATCTCCAGGGTACCGTTTACACCACATTAACCGACAGCAATGGCATTTTTACCTTTAATGCCCTGCCGGTGGGAATGGGTTATTCCTTCATTGCCCAGGCCAATGATTTTAACAGCAGCAAACAAGACAACATTCAAATTGAATTAGGCCGTACCGCCAGCGTGGGCAATATTGAATTGGCACCCATAACCAGCGAGGTGGGTTCCATCACCGGTTTCGCCAAATTTTCTGAATTGCAAAACAGCCAAGATGTCCACGCCGGTATTATTGTCAGCGTAGAGGGTACCGACAAAGAAGCCATCACCTCACGTGACGGCGCTTATGTCATCAACGGTTTGGCTGCCGGTACTTACACCCTAAATTTCACCGACAGCAATCATCAAACCCAAACGCTGCAAGATGTCATCGTGGCCAAAACCACTATTAGTAATTTGCAGCCGCAAAGTTTAATCAGTTTAACCGGTAGCCTCAGCGGCAAGGTGGTTGATGCTAATAACAGCGCCATCGCCAATGCAACGCTGTTGATTCAACAAACTGGTGTCACCGTACAAACCGATGCCAATGGTGCATTCACCTTCAGTGATGTGTATGCCGGAGACTTTACTCTGGCGGTAAGCAAAGACGGCTATCAAGGCTTTACCACCATAGTGGCGGTGCAAGCCAATAGCACAAAAGCATTGGGCGATTTAAATATCGATGCTTTTTTAATTAACGGCAACATTAATTTAGGCGGTGTTGATCATGCAGGTGCCTTGGTAAGTATTAAAGGCAGCGCCTTTACGGCAGTTACCGATAACAATGGTGACTTTACCCTTAGTGGTATGCCGGCGGGTGACTATGAGTTACAAGTCAGTGTTGCGGGTTATCAAACCCAAACCATTAATGCAGCCATTAGCAATGCCCAGCCTGCGACTAACTTAGCCAACACCATTAACCTCATCCAATACAGCCTAAGTGGCAGCGCCACATTGGCCAGCATGGGCGATCACAGCGCCATTACCATTAGCCTATTGGGCACCGCTTTCACGGCACAAACCGACAGCAATGGTGATTTTTCCTTGGCGGGTATGAGCCCTGGTAATTACCAATTACAAATCAGCAAAGCGGGTTATCAAGTAAAAACCGTGGCGGTTAATATTAGCGATGCCAATCCAGCTGTTGCTTTAGGTTCGGCTGTTGCCCTAGCACCATTTGTGATTGATGGAGTTGCCCAGTTATTTGGTGCCGGTGATCATAGCGCCATTACGGTTAGCGTCTTAGGCACTGCATTTACCGCACAAACGGATACCGATGGTGCCTTTAATATTGCCGGATTATCTGCCGGCAACTACCAGTTACAAATTAGCAAATCGGGTTACCAGCTAAAAACTCTGTTGGTGAACTTAAGCAACGCACAACCCAGCGTTACCTTAGCCAATACTGTGTCGTTAGCACAGTTTAGTCTCACCGGAAGTGTCTCCTTAAGCGATAATGCCGACAACAGCGCCGTTACCATTAGTCTTTTAGGCACAAGCTACACCACTCAAACCGACAGTAATGGTGCCTTCACCCTGGCCGGATTAGAGCTAGGTAATTACAAACTGCTAGCCAGCAAGGCCGGTTATCAAAACCAGGAAACCACCGTCTCCATCAGCAGCGATGTGCCCAGTGCCATTAGAGCCCGCTGTGGGTCTTGTGGCGGGTGTGGTTACCCTGGAAAACCAGGTGGCTCATGGCGGCGTTACGGTTGAGTTAATTAACAGCGCGTACAGCACACAAACCGATAATTTAGGTAACTGGAGTTTAACCGTGCCGGTAGGCAATTACGGCGGTGGTATTCGTTATTCAAAATCATTGTTCGGCAGCACAGACGTTAATGAGACCGCCACCGTTACCTCTAACGGCACCTATACCGCACAAGCCTCTACTTTGTATCAGCAAGCGGTGCGTACCATTTTGCCGTTAACCGCCACGGCAGCCTGTTCACAACTAAGCGCTGTGATCACAGGTATTAATGCCACAAATTATTCCAATACCGTGGCCGCTGTGAATGGCCAAGTGATAGTGGATTTACCCATAGGTGACTACCGTATTGAAACCCTGTGTAGTGATGCCGGTTTTGAATCTGTTTTACAAGAGCTTACCGTTACTGCCAATGGTGATACCCAAACCACATTAAGTGCCATTGAGCTGCGCACCCGTTTCTTAAACATCGATGAAGGTAGCTTTACAAATGTTACTTCTATTAATCTATCGTTAGGGGCTGGAGACGCCACCCAAATGCGCCTGCAAGATGACGCCACCGATACCGGTTGGATTACCTTTGAAGAAACCTATGCGTGGACATTAAGCGCAGGAGACGGCAATAAAACCATTACCGCCTCTTATAAAAATGATGTCTCTGCTTTAGGCGATGAAAGCGCCAGCATTGCGCTGGATACCGGCATCTCCGTGGCCAGCTTTACCGCCAGTGGCGCCAGTAAAAAAGGCGACACTCTAACTTTGTCATTAAACCTAACAGGTGAAACCGGCGCCCAGGTACAGGCCAGCTTTGGCGGGTTATTTACCAACTTGCCCATGTTTGATGACGGTCTGGGGGGCGACGTAACCGCTAACGATGGTACCTACACGCGCAAGGTACAAATTACTTCGGCCAATGAATTTAATGCTGCGGTTACCGCAAACATTACCGACCGTGCCGGTAACAGCACCACCGCTAATACCAGCGCCCTAGTGTTAATTACAAACCCCAGCATTAAAAATATTCAAACACAAAGTGATTTGGCCACCGCGCAACTGGCCATAAGTTTTGATACCGACGAACTCACCACCACCACCATCAGTTACGGTAACGCCCCGGGCAACTTAACCAACAGCGCTACTATCAGTGCTTCGCTAGAGCAGGTACATAACATCACCCTGGCAAGTTTAAACCCTAACGAGCTGGTGTATTACCAAGTCACCGCCACCGATAATGCCAGCAATGCCACCAGTAAAACCGGTTTTGTAAAACTGGCGCCATCGGCTCCTAAAGGTGTAATCGCCCAAGCAGGTAACAATGACTTGGGTGTGGTATGGGATGTGATGCCGTATTTATACATTAACGGTTACAACGTATACCGCAGCGAGGACAACGCCAGTTGGACTAAGGTAAATACCACGGGTTTGCTAGGCACACCTTATTATTACGATACCAGTGTCAACAACGACCAAGTTTATTATTACAAGGTTACCAGTGTGGATGTGGACGGTAACGAGAGTATTGATAGTGCCGTGGTAAGTGCCACGCCGATAGCGGCGTTAGCCGGGCCTACGCAAATGAATGAAGCGGAAATTTACGGCAACAATATTTGGTTGGCAAGCCATAGCCCTATTAGTTTTAGTGAAAAAGTGAGTGCGTATAGTACCGCGCGTATTTGGACATTACCGGGGACTGAGATATTGTTTAGTGAAGCGGGAGAGTTGAACCTCCATGAGCAAGTAGCAGACCTGTATATGCTGGGTAGTGAGGCCGCCCCGGTAAAAATTACCGCGGATGCTACCAAAACAGCCAACAAACAAATCAGTATGAGAGTAGGAAATCAATATAGTGGAGCATACTCTTCTTTAACCGCTGAAGATCCTTCTTTAACAGTTGCTGATGCCTTAAAGAACCGCAGTGAAGATGCAAGAGGGTTTTTAACCCACGGTATGGCGGCGAAAAATATTATTGTCAAGAATGCTTATGTTGACTTAGCCAATAACTATTATCAGTTACCTTCTACGGCTGATGGTGTGGTGTTAGATGGCGAGTACCCCGAACAATCCATATTACGTGTCCGCACCGTTAATGATGCGAGTAATAATGATCAGAATTTAGGGGACAATAACCCGTACACATATGGGCATAGAGTTGAAGCTTACCTATTAAAGGAGTCCACTTTGGATATGGTGGCGTTAAGCGTTAACAAACAAATTAGTGGTTCTACTTTAACTAATATTGCCTCGCGTAACCTTAGTGGTGTAGTTGTTAACTCTTCTCTCGCCCTTCAAGATCACCCTAATCATTACATGCAACCTGCTTATATTGACTTAGTCTTAAACAGCTCATTTTCAGGACGTAACGCTAGCAGTGGCTATTTTATTAATTCCAATGTGAGTGAGCTTGTTTGTGACTCTGCCATTGCATTAACGCAAAATGTTTGGTTTGGTACGACCGACAAAACTGAATTGATAGCGACCGGCTGCTTTGATGAAAATATACCGGAATCTTTCATGGGACTGCGCAGTCATGTTGACCCGGCTATGGCAGATTATGATAGTGATGGCACAGTAGATATGTTAGATGCTGATCGCGATAATGATGGCATTAACGATTGGCAGGAGTTAAATGTACAACCTTCTGGTTCTATTTTCGATGTGGCAGTATTCCCAACGGTTAATGAAACCGATACCGACTACGACGGCATTTCAGATGCAACCGACACTGATGATGATAACGATGGTGTGGCTGATGTTGATGAAGTATCCGCAGGTACCGATCCTTTAATTGTCGATTCGGACTTAGATGGCGTTAGTGATTGGGGTGAAATTAATTATGGTTATGATCCGTTAGATAAAAATAATATGCCTTTAACGCAAATTAATGCCTATGCCAGTACCATTGACTCACGCTTCGCTGTTAACGGCAATGAAGTAATCATTGTTCGGGATGACAAGCCTCGTCGGCATTTACCAAAAACTCTCGAATCCAATGGTGTGTCTTTATGGGATGTGAACTTAACCGACGATTTTTACTATCAAATGGCAGCTCAATTGGTAGTTCAACAAGGAAGTATCAGGGGCATAGGTACGGTTAATGTGTCTTTGCATGGTTCGCCAAATGGCTCTTACGCTGAGCAGTTAGAGTATGGATATGATCAACCGTATAATATATTTGAGAATGTGGATTTCAATCATGTACAGTTGGAATTTATAAAGGCCACAAATGCAACATTTATGAGTGTTACAGCTGGTCAACATGATGATGCGACAATTAAATTTTCTGGGTATTTTGAAAATAGCGTACTGGGGAAAGAAAAGTCTTCAACAGGCGTGACAGCATACACAACAGGGGAAATATCCGCGGTTAATTCCAGGCTAATTTTTGGCCCCTTATATAATTCAAATTATGGGCCGATATCTGTGGAAGGGTCTTACCTGAGCATTTGGACCAATTCTTCCAGGCTAGATGAATTGCGGGCAGATCGCTCTATCATCGATACTGGCTCAAATGGCTATACTGGGTACGCACTTGCCGATAAAGGGGTTGTTTCAAATTCAATTATAACCGATCAGTATGCCTCTACGGGTAACACTGGTATGACTTATGTTAATTCCGATATATATATGTCGGATTCTCAAAATACTAAAACCTTCTACAATAGTTCTTATGTGAAGTTCGGGAAAACAGTCATAGCAGATTTAGGCACGCCCGAAGATCAATTGGGCGATGGCATAGTCGATACCGTGCTTAACTACACCGATGAGGGTGATGCCCCCCAAACCGTCACCATTGACGGCATCACCCAACCTAAATCCACCCCCCATTATCCCGGTGGTAATTCCGATTTATGGAATGGCCTAGGCGTAGGCGCACATTAATTTAATGTAATAAAAACAACAGCACATATGTAAATGTGTTGTTGTTTTTTTGCTAGTCTTTTAGATCAACGCCCTAAAAATCACACAAGTATACAAACAACAAAAAATATCAATATGGATTGCCATCTATATGCAGCCTTACTTTCTGCCAATAAATGGAAAATTACAAAGCCAAGGAATTAAAACTATGGGCGCACATACAATGGTATGGACACGTTTAGGTCTATTAACACTAAGTTTACTACTAACCGCTTGCGGCGGACCAGTAACGGCGCGGTGGCGGTGAACAAGCGCCTCATTGAAGCCAATGCCAATTGCCCAAACGGTGGCATAGAAATAGACATGGGCGTGGATACCAATAAAAACGGTCTGTTAGATGCCGGTGAAATCAGCTCCACCGAAACCGTGTGTAATGGTAATGATGGCGCCGTTGGTGCAGATGGTACCGCTGGTGCCAATGGCACCTCAGCCGCAGTACGCCTAACCTCATCAACCGATGCCAGCTGTCCGTTTGGTGGCACCAACATAGATGTGGGCATAGACACCAACGCCAATGGCGCACTAGACGATGCGGAAGTGCTCGACAGCAGCCTGTTATGCCACGCCCAATCCAGCGTAGTGGCCGATGAATTCTCCTTGTCTGCCAAGGGCAAGGTAGCGGGCCAGTTAGATTTGGCTTTAATTCCTATCCCAAAAAGCACTAACGGTTTTTCGGTTCAATCTCGTTCTCGCTCAATGACCAGCCGTAAAGTCACCAGCCAAGCCGGTACATTATGGTTAACCCCTAACGACATTACCGCCGCCATTCAGGCCGACCAAGCCGCGTTGGAACAAGCCAATAATAACCCTGGCTCAGATACGCAAATTACCCCGCCGGTCATCGCACCCATTGAAATCCCGGTAGCGGCCGATGGTAGCTATTCCATTGATGTGCCAGCGGGCACCGATTACAGCCTTACCTATGTCAGTGCTGATGCAACGCAAGCCATTAAAATAGACGATGTAAACGTAACCCCTAATCAAGAAACCACCGTCAGCATTGGCCAGCAAGATTTAATTCCAGCCGGTGCGGTAAACTTTGTGGTGCAAAGCCTGGCCAGCAATACCCCAATTGAAAGCGCCACGGTTACTCTGTTAAACGATGCCACCAGCACCACCACAGATGCCAGCGGTGCGGCCTCGTTTGAAGGCTTGGCCCAAGGCAGATATACCTTGTTAGTCGCGCAAAGCGGTTTTGTGAGTCAAACTTTTGCCGTGCAAATTACCTCCGGGCAAACTCTGGATTTAGGTGCCCTACAATTAAACAGTGAAAAAGGCTCCGCCAGCGGTTCCTTAAGCGTAGATGTAACCCTGCTAACCAGTTTGGAAAATATAGTGGTATATGCCCGCGATGCTCGCGGTGGTATTTACACTACCCTAACCGATGCCAGCGGTGCCTTTAGCTTCAATGCTTTACCGGTAGCAAGCGGCTACTCCTTTATTGCCCAGGCCAACGATTTTAGTGCCGACAAAATTACCGATATCAACATAACCGCCAATACCAATACCGACGTAGGCAGCATAGAGCTTAAAGCGGCCAGTGCCTTTGTGGGCTCAATTTCGGGCTTTGCCAAGTTTAGTGACAAGTTAGCAGTATTAAATACCCACGCCGGATTACTGGTGGCAGTAGAAGGCACCGACAAAGAAGCGGTCACCAGCCGCGACGGTGCGTTCATTTTAAACGGCTTATCCCCAGGCCGTTACACCCTAAACTTTACCGACTCTAACTACCAAACCACCACTATAGAAAACATACGGGTCGTGGCCACCGCTACCACCTCGTTAGCGGCGGTAAATTTACAATTAAAAACCGGCCAGGTAAGCGGCATTGTATCCTTAGACAAGCAAGTGAATGCGGCAGGCGTATTAGTTGAAATACTAGGCACAGCCACTAAAACCTATACCGATAATACCGGCCGTTGGTATGCATCCATGCCAGTAGGCAACTACGGTAATGGCATTAAATACAGTAAGGCGCTTTATGCCAGTGTCACTCAAAGTGAAACCGTGACCATCACCAACCAAGGTGAATACACAGCGCAAGCACAAACCTTAATTCAAAACGCAATGACCTTAGTCATCCCAGTCACAGCGGTGGGCAATTGCAGCCAGTTAGAAGTTTGGTTGCAGGGGCAATCGGGCAGCGCATTAGGATATGACCAAACGTTTCCGGTTAGTAATGGTGAGTTGAGTGTTGTTGTACCGTATGGCGAATACCGAGTAGAAACGCGCTGTGAAGACAGTGGCTTTGAAACCTGGGTGCAAAATATTACCTTAACCAACGACAACACGGGGCAATTAATCAGCACGATTGCCGCCGTTGAATTACGTCAAAGTTATGTAAAAATAAACAGCGATGACGCGCTTACCTCAGATGCCAATGTGATATTAAGTTTAGGCTCAACCAACGCTGCGCAAATGAGTATTAGCGGCAACGTGTCTGCCACCGGTTGGATTGCCTATACCGCCACTCATAATTTAGCCTTAACAGGGGGCGATGGCCTAAACAGCATTAACGTTGAATACCGTGATGTGGATAATTTAAGCTTGGGCAATAATAGCGCCAGCATTACCCTGGATACCACTGTCACCATTAGCAATTTTACCGCCACCGGTGCCAGCACCAAGGGTGATACGTTATTGATGAGTTTAGACTTGAACGGCGATTTAAATGCCACCGTCACTGCCAGCCTACCGGGTTTGTTTACTAATTATGCCTTGTTAGATAACGGTGTACTGGGTGATAGCGTAGCGAACGATGGCATATACAGCCGCGCTGTTTCGGTGAGCACGCCGCTTGAAATTAACGCGCCAGTGTCGGCCAGCGCCACCGATAAAGCCGGCAATACCACCAGCGCTAATACAGCAGTTAATGTGGTCACCAACTCGGCTCCGGGCATTATTAATTTGCAAATAAGCTCAAGCATTGCCACCCAAGAAATGAACCTGTCGTTCGACACCAACGAAGCCACCACCTCTAGCATTAGCTGGGGCGATGCGGCGGATAATTTAAGTTCGTCTAAAACCGTTAGCACGGTATTTTCCCCTAACCACACGGTACTGCTTACCGGTTTAAGCTCGGTGGAATTAACCTACTACCAAATTACCGTCACCGACGGCGCCGGTAATATCACCCAAAAAACCGGCATTAATAAATTGGCCCCCAACCAAGTTGAAAACGTAATCGCCACACCGGGAAATTTAGAAATAGGCCTAGTGTGGAACCCAAACGAACACCCTTACACCGACGGCTACCGAGTTTACCGCAGTGAAGACAACGCGGTATTTACCCTAGCCAATAGCGACCAATTATTAAAAGGTTCGTACTACGTGGATAACGCGGTACAAAATGGCAGTGAATATTTTTATAAAGTCACCGCGGTAGATCGTGATGGCAACGAAGGTATTTTATCTGCCGTGGCCAGCACCACAGCCGACAGCGCCTTAGCGGGCCCTACTGTAATTACCGCAGATGAATTATGGGGTGAGCATGTTTGGATCGCCTCACGCTCCCCTTATGTGGTCAATAAAGATCTGGCCACTCGTCACAAAGCCCGCTTGCGTGCCTTGCCCGGTACTCATATTCAGTTAGATAGCACTAATGGATACGTGACATTTAAAAGCAGTAATGTGGGGCATTTTTGGTTGATGGGGGAAGAAGAGAATAGGGTGGTGGTTGAGCAGATCGGGGCGACTGGTACCACCTTTCTTACTCTAAATGCACAAGATGATAAAGCGGCGGTGTTTTTAACCGAAGAAGTGGACCCTGTCACGCGTTATACACAAGATTATTTTCCTTTGGCGGGCAATCTCTTCAGGTATGTGAATTTGCTTGGTGAATTTAATTTCCGAATAGACCTTCTCTCTGAATATGACGACCCTATAGGTGTGGGTTATGAAATAAATGCTGAAAAAATCGCGTACCTTGAATTTGACTTGATGGTGGGCGGATATTTGCTTAACTCCCGTTTGAATCTAGGAACGGGAATGGATTTGAATGTGGTATTCGATGATGAAGCGAGCAAAACTTATCAGCTACTAGGACTCGCTGGTAAGGTTAATTATTTAGGGAATTCGTCTATAACGGGTATCGGTGAGGGCAGTGCTATTTATCTAGGAACTGCTTATGCTGATAATGTCATTTATGATAATACCAGTGTGTTTCTGGGGGGGAGCTATCCAACACAGTATATAACGCATTCTCGCTTTCGAAATATTGTAACCATCGGTAATCCAGCTTATATAACGGAGTCGGTCTTTGAAACTACCAATGGTTGTGATGGGGTCAATATCGCTAACCTAAGAAACGTTGTTTGGCTGGATAAAACACTGTCTGAATTAAAAGACTGTGGTGTGGGCAACATTGATACGTATCTGCCATTTTTAACCTCGGAAGACCCGCTGCATGATCAAGATAATGATGGCATTCCAGATCAGATGGACCACGACAGTGATAACGATGGCTTCTCTGATGTACAAGAGCTCTCGGGCCAGCAACCATTCGATCCGTTTGATGCCAGCAGTAAACCCGATGAGTTAGTCGTACATGATCACGATGGCGACACTATCCCTGATGTGGATGATACCGATGATGATAATGACGGTATTTCAGATGTGGATGAAATTGCTTATGGCACATCTCCTTACTGGGCCGACAGTGATGGTGATGGTGTGATAGATAAAATTGAAATCACCTATGGCTATAATCCACTAGACCGTACTAATGTTCCGCTAATGGGCACTAGGATAGGCATAGAATTATTTGATGACAGTTTTAAAAATGATGTGAGTCAAACGCATGCTTTACCGACACAAAGCGCTTTAAATATTAGTTATTTTTACATGGGAGTGCAATATCTTAGTTGTTACTTATGTGAGATAAAGACTAATCAAGAGGTTTACTTAAATGGCCTTACTAATACCTCTGTTCAGACTTATTTATACTATCTTAATGTGCCGTTTGAGTATGGCCACCAGCTTCGTTTTTATAATGAAGGTTTTTCGAATGTATATGTTCAGCTTAATAAGAGTCAAATTTATAATTTCTCTAATGCATATGCGGATGATGTTTCGGTAGCTGTACAGCGAAGTTCATTTTCATATGGTCGTCTAGCAGATGGGGCTGGAAGCCATGGTTATAGTTATTTTTATAAATCAGAAATAATAGCTGGCAACAATGGGGTTTATGAATCTTTGATCAAGAGGTCTATAGTTACAGGTGCAAGTCATAATTCACAAGTAATTGATAGTCACGTTAATATAAACTATCACTCTGATTTCAGAGGGGCGGTTTATCGAAATAGCAGTATTATTGACACTGAAAATACAGGGTCATTAGGCACTAATGAACAAACCTATTTTTATGATAGCTACTTACAAAATATAAGGGTGGGCGGAACATTTATTCGCTCTGATTATGTTTGGTCTGATTCAACATTACTTTCATTGTCTAACCAATCTTTATTCTTAAATAACAGCTATTTAGAAATCGACGGCAATAATATTTTATCCGTAGGTGCCCCTGAGGATAATCTAGGGGATGGTGCAGTGGATACGGTGGTCGATTACATCGACCTTCTAAGTAACCCACAAACCTTTAGCGTAGATGGTATCGCGTCACCTAAAAGCACGCCGCATTTCCCCGGTGGTGCCGACAGTGTCATCTTGTTAAATGACATAGGGCCGCAGTAATTTAACCCAAGGACATTCCGTCATTAATGATAATGGCGGCGTCTCGTTCTGAAAGCCATTGCTAACCTTAAGAGCGCCAGTTCGGACACGAGCTGGATTTTTTGTGTGTTAACCTGAGCAGTAGTATTGCTGATTTTTTACCGTGCGCCACGCTGGTTAATGCACCAGCGGTGCTAGACCTATCCCGGTTAACCGTCAGGCACCCCTTAAAATGTTAGGGGGTATGGCACCTGCAGTAAACCCCGTAAAATTACCCTCTATTACAAAACAAAAAGCGCAAGCACAGCCAGCTATATTACTAGCCACATAAAACCCAATGACATACTAGGTGCCAATGCGATTTTCTTACAAAAAACCTCTGTTCAAATAACATACAGGCATATAAAATACCCATCTTAATTCTTATTGCTATTTCTAAGCAGCTTAAAACTTGCATCAAATGGCCAAAGACACTGGAAAGGAACTCTAATATGGCGGCGCATACAATGGTATGGACACGTTTAGGTCTATTAACACTTAGCCTGGTATTAACCGCTTGCGGAGGAGGCGGCGGTGGAGGAGGCAGTTCTGAAACCACCAGTAACGGCGCGGTGGCGGTGAGCAAACGCCTCATTGAAGCCAATGCCACTTGTCCCAACGGCGGGGTAGAAATAGACATGGGGGTCGATACTAATAAAAACGGCCAACTTGATGCCGATGAAATCAGCTCCACCGAAACCATTTGTCATGGCACTACCGGTACCTCAGCCGCGGTGCGCCTAACTTCATCAACCGATGCCAGCTGCCCGTTTGGTGGCACAAACATAGACGTGGGCGTAGACACCAACGCGAATGGCACTCTGGACGATGCCGAAGTGCTCGACACTAGCCTTATTTGCCATGCGCAATCCAGCGTAGTGGCCGATGACTTTGCTCTGTCTGCCAAAGGTAAAGTAGCGGGCCAGTTAGACCTGGCTTTAATCCCTACCCCCAAAAGCATTGATGGATTTTCGGTTCAATCCCGTTCACGCTCAATTACCAGCCGTAAGGTTACCAGCCAAGCGGGTACTCTATGGCTAACCCCTAATGACATTGCCGCCGCCATTCAGGCCGATCAAGCCGCGCTGGATCAAGCTAATAATAACCCAGGTTCAGATACACAAATAACCCCACCGGTCATCGCACCCATTGAAATTCCGGTGGCGGCCGATGGTAGCTACAGCATAGATGTGCCAGCGGGTACCGATTACAGCCTTACCTATGTAAGTGATGATGCCACGCAAGCCATTAAAATAGACGATGTAAACGTAACACCCAATCAAGAAACCACCGTTAGCATTGGTCAGCAAGATTTAATACCAGCCGGTGCGGTGAACTTTGTGGTGCAAAGCCTGGCCAGCAATACACCCCTTGAAAATGCTACGGTAACTCTGCTAAACGATGCCACTTCAACCACAACTGATGCCAGTGGTTTGGCGTCTTTTGAAGGCCTGGCGCAAGGCAGTTATTTATTATTAGTGGAGCAAACCGGCTTCGTTAGCCAAACCTTTGCGGCCCAAACTAACTCTGGCGTGACTCTGGATATGGGTGTCTTGCAGCTAAACAGTGAGAAGGGCACGGCCAGCGGTACTCTAACAGTGGATACCGAATTGCTTACTAGCCTGGATAACATAGTGGTTTATGCCCGTGATAGCCGTGGTGGTATTTACACCACGCTAACCGACAGCAATGGTGCCTTCAGCTTTAATGCCTTACCGGCAGCCAATGGTTATTCCTTTATTGTTCAGGCCAATGATTTTAGCGCCGATAAAATAGACAGCGTAAATATCAACGCCAATGCCAATGCCAGTGTGGGTAGCATTCAATTAAAACCCAGCAGCGCATTTGTGGGTTCTATCTCGGGTTTTGCTAAATTTTTCGACAAGCTAGGCGTGCTCAATGCCCACGCCGGTTTATTGGTAGCGGTGGAAGGTACCGATAAAGAAGCGGTTACCTCACGTGATGGTGCCTTTGTATTAAATGGCCTGGCGCCGGGTCGTTACACCCTAAACTTTACCGACTCTAACTACCAAACCACGACCCTGGAAAATATTCGTGTGGTGGCTACGGCAACCACCTCGCTAGACCCGGTAACACTGGATTTAAGACAGGGCCAGGTAAGCGGCGTGGTATCGCTTGATGGTCAACTAAGCTCGGCTGGTATCCTGGTAGAAATTCTGGGTACCAACAGCAAAACCTTCACTGATAACAGCGGCCGCTGGTTTTTAAACTTGCCCACAGGCAACTACGGCAACGGGATTCGTTACAGCGCTAACTTGTTTGAAAGTAAAACCGCCAACGAAACTATTACCGTCACCGAAAATGGTGAATACCAGGCGGATGCACAAGTATTGGCACAACAGGGCAAACAACTAAAACTGGATCTCTCTGCGTTAGGTGGTGAATGTAGTGCCCTGCAAGTGGCTCTATCAGGCACCTCGGGTGCGGCCAATGGTTATAGTGCGCTGTTCACTGTAGGGGGCGGGCAAGTAGAAAAAGATTTGTTGTTTGGTGACTACACTTTAACCGCAACGTGTGTAGATGACGGTTTTGAGACCGTCGTTAAAACACTCACACTGGAAGCCGGTAACGGTTTAATTACCACCTTAGAGCCCATCGCTTTGCGCGTAAGCTACATCACCATAAACGACGGTGCCCAATATACCAACAATGCCAATGTTACTCTGGCCATTGGGGCAGTGGGCGCCAGCGAAATGCAAATTATTCAAGGCACATTTGATAGCGACTGGATAACCCTGGCCGATACTTATGCTTTGGCACTAGAAGCCGGTGATGGTTATAAAACCGTACTAATTCACTTACGTGATGCGGCACAACAGCCTTTGTCAGATGTATCTGCCAGCATTGAATTAGACACCACCATTACCGTGGCCAGCTTTACCGCAACAGGCGCCACCACTAAAAACGATACCCTGCACTTACGTTTGGATTTATCCGGCGAGATAGATGCTACCGTTACTGCGGATATCCCTGGTTTAATTACCGGTTTAGCCATGTTCGATAACGGCTTAAACGGGGATGTGAATGCCAGCGATGGTATCTACGAGCGTAATCTTGAGATCGCCACGCCTAACGAAATTACGGCCACTGTCACTGCTAACATTACCGACCGCGCCGGTAACACAGCCAGCCAGGATGCGGCAGCGGGCATTGTATTAAGTACCAGTCCCAGTATTTCTGCGGTGAGTGTGGTGTCTAATGTAGCGAGCGGTGAAATGACCATCGGTTTTAGCACGGACGAACCTGCCACCTCTGACATTAACTATGGTGATGCCGCTGATAACCTGGCGACCAACTTGCCTGTTAAAGTGACGTTAACTCAAAACCACAGCATTACACTGACCGGTTTACCGGCCAACCAGTTAACTTTTTTCCAATTAGTCGCTACAGATGCGGCCAGCAATGTGGGCAACTTTAATGGTGAGGGTAAATTAGCGCCTGCGCCAATTGATGGTTTGAATGCTGCGGCCGGTTCTGCCGAAGTGGGCTTGGTTTGGGGTGAAAGCACTCATAATGAATTGGCAGGTTATAACCTGTATCGCTCGGCCGATGGTGGTGCCAGCTTTACCCTGTTGAATACAGCGGGTGTTATTTCTGAGCGTTACCTGGTGGACAGCAGTGCCAGCAACGAAACTACCTATCAGTATAAAGTCACGGTGCTGGATCATGACGGTAATGAATCTATCGCTTCGGGCGTGGTTGAGGCAACGCCTAGCTCTACGCTAGCAGGCCCAACTGAAATGAATGGCGGTGTAATCGCTACCGATACCATTTGGCTGTCGTCGCGTAGTCCGTACAATATTATTGATAATGTACTGGTGCGTGATGATGCCAGCTTGTTGATGATGGCGGGTACCCAAGTGCAGTTTGTGGGGGCGGCAAAACATATTTTAGTGAAGGGTGCCATACAGGCTTATGGCAGTGCTGAAAATAACGTAGTGATTGCATCCGATCCCAATGTTCCTACGGATACCTATGACACCTATGTAGACTTGTCTTCCATTAAATACGAATCAGGTGCTCAAACTCACTGGCGGCATGTGCAATGGAACTTTGTAAATAGCACTTACAATAACGGCAATAATACTGCTGATTTAAATATTAAATTTAGCCATGCAGATATTAAAATATCATTCCGCATGGCTTTTCAATACGTAGACAGTATCGAAGACAGTCAAATGACGTTCCATAATTGTGAACAGGCGTACAACGTGGCGGCCATAGGCAGCATTAGCCGTAGTCAAATTTCGGTTCTACCAGAATTAATTGAGGCAGGAACTTGTACAGATCCAGCTACCTCGGATGATACAAATCTGCAGGCAAGCGTACACAGTATTGGAACGCTTGATGGCGTTACCGCTAATTGGGTTCGCCTTACCACAACAATCGGTGTGACCAACTCCACGTTTCATAATGTATTTCTTTATAGTGAAAACTATAACGGCTCTTATATCATCGCAGACAGTGATTTTACCCAATCTAAAATTAGTGCAAATATCAATAATAAACTTAAGATGCGCCGTAATACACTGGATGTAACTAGCCGTATTACGGGCGGCCAACTGGATATATCGGCTAACTATTGGGGGACTACCGACATCGCTGTGATTGGAGATATGACGGGCTACATTCCCAATCCTGAAAACGATACTCACCTGTATCCCATCATAACTAGCAGTGACCTGGAAAATGCCGACTGGGATAATGATGGCATACCGGATATTCGTGACCATGATAACGACAACGATGGTTATTCCGACTTACAAGAAGACTGGTCTTCAGACCCAGCCTACGGCAGTATTTATAACCCGTTAGATGCCAACTCATTCCCGCCGGACGACATCGATACCGACATGGATGGTATAGCCGATACCACCGATACAGATGATGATAACGATAAACTAAGTGATACCGATGAAACGGTTTATGGCACCAATCCGCTGCTGGCCGATAGCGATAACGACGGCAGCCTAGATGGCGACGAAATTAGTCGTAAATATGATCCGTTAGATGGCAATAACTTCCCGTACCTAGGTAATGTCAGCGGCATCACCATAGATGGTACTAATGTGAATTCAGATGGCTGGGTATTTTTTGGCGGGTCCAACGTGACCTTGACTGGTGTTACCGTGGCAGCCGGAAGCAGGCTCATGGTGGATAGGGATACCCAGTTAGTTATTAATGACTCAAACTTGCTAGGCAAACAAAATAATCCAATATATCTACGCACAACAGGAAACGGTAGTGGCAGCGTGACCTTTAATAGCAGTCAAATGACTTTCGCAAACATTAAGTCGGCTATTTCAATTTCATTTAATAGTAAGTCAACAGTCAGCCGTTCTGACTTATCTATTTACAGTTTGACTATGTATAGCCAGAGCTCATTACACGATAGCTTTGTTACTGGCCCTCAAGGGATGTATATCGACAATAATTCACTGTTAATGCATAGCTATGTTTATACGAATTCCTCTATAAATGTTTATGGTGAGGCTCGCTCAATTCGTCAAGCTGGAGAGATGGGGGGAGTCAGTGCGGGGTCAGGTGGAGTGCTTGCCGATAGCGTTGTCAATACTATGAGCAACGGCAGTGGCGCTATTACCGGCTCCATAATCCATCAGTACTATGGAGGAACTAACAGTGTTCAAGACAGCGATGTGGCTCTGGTTCCATATGACATTACATGGAGCGATTTTTTCGATGGTGTATACCTCACTACCATTGGAGGCGGTGCATTCTACGATGGGCTGGGCACTCCAACTGATTTAATTGGTGACGGTGTTGCTGCGACAGTATTTACCCTAGGTAGCTACACTTACACCGTAGATGGCATTAAAAACCCAAGATCCACGCCTCATTTCCCTAATGGTGAAAGCGACTTGTGGAATCCAGATGGAGTCGGTGCGCTTTGGGATAAAAACGACCCGGATACCTTCCCCGATCCATTGGCTCCTTAAACCAGAGTAATAATTTAAAAATAAATATTAGCCTCGTAAAAACAATTAGTGAGGCTAAAAAATAATGAAACATTTGAGGCATAACATGAAAACAATCAATACCCTGGCATTACTCATGTGGTCGGCATTATTAACTATGCCACTGTTAGCGCAAGATAAGGCTGCAGAAGAAGATGCCACCACCGAAGAAGGCTTTGATATTGTAGCCATGGGACAAGATAAAGTAGCGCAATACGCTAGTGGCGAAAAACCTTGGTGGGGAATGAAAGTCGCCTACAGCCCTTGGTTTGTTCAATGGCAGCAAACCAGTACCGCCGCTAATAGGTTTGGCGGCGATGCCATCAATGTGGACTACACAATCGACGGCGCCATCGCCCACAGTGCCCGCATAGAGTTTAACTTGTTTGATGCAGGTGCCGATTTAAATCTGGTGGAATTGCCAAAAGGTTCGGCTGGAGAAGGCCAGGCCCTAAGTTATTTGTCCATGGGGGTAAACTATACCGAATTGGTGGGTGACACCGCGCTGCATTATCGCTTCGAGAAAGGCAGCTTTACCGGTTTTATCAATGGTGCCGACAATGCAGGTAACATAGGCACCGGCACCTTCGAGACCGACGTGGCCAGCCATGACATTGCACTGCTAACCCGGTGGGGCATTGGCATAGGTTACCGCTCGTTCACCTATGAAGTACCGCAGGATGTGTACTTAATCAACACCAGCTCGCGTGCGTTATTGCAGTCGGGTTTTGTGGACATGAACTACGATGCTGACTTCTATACGTTAATTTTTACCCGTGATGAACTCCTAAAAAAAGACACCGCTAACTTTAACCTGGGCTTAGAGCTGCGTTATGGTATTGGCACAATGACGCCCAGTAGTGACTTTGTAGACCAAACTAAGCAAGCGTTACGTGACGGCGATCTGGATGACAACATCATCGAAGATGCTGATGCCAGCTTCCTGGAGCTGGATGTTTATGCCTATATGCCACTCTTCCCAGTCGCCACAGTTACCAGTGAACTACGTGCCGGATACCGTAGCAACACCTTAACGGCCAATTTTGGTGAGGGAAGTGGAGATTATGCTTTGGTAACCGACTTTGAAACTGAATTCTCTGGCCCATATGTGGCCTTGAGTGCCGAGTTTTAAGGATAGTTATTTATTCTAAAAGTTGATTGGAATTGCTTTGGAATTCTTTCAAAGCAATTCCGTTTATCCCCCTCCCTCCTAGAATACGTAGCTAACTGACACAAAGGTATTCTGTCAGTTAGCCAGCCCCCGTGAGCGGGTGGCGGAATGGACAAAGTGCGTCTATAGTTTACACAAATGCCTGAAACACCAAACTGTCAGTTAGAAGTGAGGGAGTGATATGCAGATTGTGGACGCGGTGAAAACCAAAGAACAGATCAAGCTCATGGCCTCTTTATTGGAGAAACACCATGGGAGCATCTACAGCCACATGTGGGTGTTCGGAGTGAACGCCGCACTGCGCATCAGCGACCTGCTGTCGATCACCATGGAGCATGCCCTGACAGGGACCATCTCCCT
>MAAB01038845.1_pt1 | contig 21228 bp, 18 predicted proteins | sample 1115991 | NCBI WGS metagenome assembly MAAB01 (sample SAMN04961124, study PRJNA320927) | seawater metagenome | isolation source: sample BD02T18 sea water enriched with oil for 18 days | place: USA:Gulf of Mexico | collected 2013-07-27
AAAGAAATAACCGAACATCAAATCGATAATAAGAAATAAAAACAGGAAATAACTCATGTTGCTTTGGTTAGGTGAATATTTACAGCAGTTTCACACCGGTTTTGCGGTGGTTAACTACTTATCGCTACGTGCCATATTTGCCACGATTACCGCCTTGCTTATAGCATTGTGGTTTGGCCCATATTTAATTCGTAAATTGCAAGAAAAGCAAATAGGTCAATCGATTCGTGATGACGGACCGCAGTCTCATCTTAGTAAGGCGGGAACACCTACTATGGGTGGTGTGCTGATATTAATATCTATCGCTATCAGTACGCTATTGTGGGGTGACTTAAGCAACCATTATGTATGGGTAGTGCTGCTGGTTACTATGACCACGGGCGTGGTGGGATTTGTTGATGATTATCGTAAGGTCGTGCAAAAAAATTCACGGGGATTACCTGGGCGTTGGAAGTTATTTTGGCAAGGTATTATTGCCTTAATCGCCAGTGTGTATTTGTACGTTAATGCTGCTGGACCTGCAGAAACGGGTTTAATCGTACCATTTTTTAAAGATGTATTTTTAGACCTTGGATTATTTTACATAGTGTTGAGTTTCTTTGTGATAGTGGGTACTAGTAATGCCGTTAACCTGACGGATGGATTGGATGGTTTGGCCATCTTACCAACAGTGATGGTGGGTGGGGCATTAGGTGCATGTGCCTACTTAGTGGGTAATGTGAACTTTGCCGAGTATTTGTTTTTACCTTATTTAGAAGATGTAGGTGAGGTGGTGGTATTTTGTGCAGCCTTAATGGGCGCAGGTATTGGATTCTTATGGTTTAACACGTACCCCGCACAAGTATTTATGGGTGATGTAGGTTCTTTAGCACTAGGTGCTGCGCTGGGCGTGGTCGCGGTAATTGTGCGTCAGGAAATATTATTATTTATTATGGGGGGCATTTTTGTCGCCGAGACAGTTAGCGTTATTTTACAGGTGGCCTCTTTTAAAATGACCGGCAAGCGAATCTTTCGCATGGCGCCTTTGCATCACCATTTTGAATTAAAAGGCTGGCCTGAACCCCGGGTTATTGTACGCTTTTGGATTATAACGTTATTTTTAGTCCTGCTTGGCATGGCTACCCTAAAAATTCGCTAACACCAAACAATAGATAGGTAGAATAAAACGTTGAGTATAATCACCACTGATCGACAAATTGTTGTTGTTGGACTGGGTAAAACCGGGTATTCGGTGATCGCTTTTTTTGTGGCACGCGGCATAAATGTGGTGGCCATGGATACGCGTGAGCAGACACCTTTTAGTGATTTGGTAAAAAAAGAATTTCCTCAGGTAAAAGTGTATTTAGGCGGTCTTGTACAGCAGGTTCTAAATAGCGCCTCAAAAATTGTTGTAAGCCCGGGTTTACCTCTAAGCACTCAGGAAATTCAAGTAGCTATTCAGCAAGGGGTGCCGGTGGTCGGTGATATACAGGTGTTTGCAGATTATGCTCGTGCCCCAGTCATTGCTATTACCGGCTCCAATGCTAAAAGCACAGTGACATCACTAGTCGGTTTAATGGCCCAAGATGCCGGGGTGAGCGTGGCAGTGGGTGGGAACTTAGGAACACCTGCGCTTGATCTGATCGATGACGCAATTGAATTGTATGTGATGGAGCTAAGTAGTTTTCAATTGGAGACGACGCCCGCTCTTAAAGCAAAAGTGGCCACGGTACTTAATGTAAGTCCTGACCACCTCGATAGATACGACAGCTATTTACATTACCATCAAGCCAAACATAAGATTTTTAACGGTTGTGAAAACGTGGTTGTTAATCGTGATGATGCCTTGTCTGCTCCTATGTTGAAGCCTGGCGTTAAAGTCACCTCTTTTGGTTTAAGTAAACCCGACTTAAAGCAATTTGGCATTGTTGAGCAGGATTCAAAAGAGTATCTAGCAAAATTTAATGAATCGTTATTGGAAGTATCAGCTCTTAAAATTAAAGGCAGCCATAATCGCAGTAATGCGTTAGCAGCATTGGCGTTAGGCGAGGCTGTGGGTCTAGATACCGAATCTATGTTAGGCACCTTACAAGAGTTTTCGGGTCTTGAGCATCGATGTCAGTGGTTAAAAAACAGTAATGGGGTTGATTACTTTAATGATTCCAAAGGAACAAATGTAGGCGCTACCGTGGCGGCGCTTGAGGGGCTAGGGCCGGATACCCGAGGTGATATTATATTGATGGCAGGCGGCGTTGCCAAAGATGCTGACTTTTCTCTTATGAAAGCGGCCGTTAAGCAATATGTCAAAACCCTTGTATTGTATGGTCAGGATAAACTCTCTTTGGCACAAGCCCTTGAGGGAGTAGCTGAAATTAAATTAGCCAATAGTTTTGATGAGGCTTTTAAGTTGTCCAATAGTTTTGCGCAATCTGGCGATGCGGTTGTTTTATCTCCGGCATGTGCAAGCTTCGATATGTTTAAAAGTTTTGAGCATCGAGGAGATTACTTTACTGATCTGGTGGAAGCGCTATGAGCTCTGCTACCCGTACAGCTAAGTCCGAGCCTATTTGGCAGAAAATAGATTTTAAGCAGGCATTGATATTTGATCGATCACTAATCTTTGCAGTTATGTTATTAGCAGCCTTAGGTTGGTTAATGGTGACATCGGCCAGTATGGATTGGTCTGAACGACACTTTGGTAACATGTTCCATATTAGTATTCGTCATGGAGTATTTTTGATAGTAGGCGCATTGGCTTGTTGGGTCATGATGCGCATTCCATTGGCAATATGGCGGTCGGTCAGTGGATTGTTAGTGGTACTGGCACTGGTTCTATTGGTGGCTGTATTAATACCAGGAGTCGGACGAGAAATAAACGGTAGCATGCGTTGGTTATCGCTGGGCATTATGAATGCTCAACCCAGTGAGTTTGCCAAGCTGGCAACAATTTTGTATATGGCCAGCTACTTAGATAGGCGTCGTGAGGAGGTGCAATCCAAGTGGTCAGGTTTTATTAAACCGCTATTTATACTGTCTCTTTTGTCTATTTTATTATTGCTGGAACCCGATTTTGGCGCAGTGGTGGTATTAATGTTATCCACACTGGGTTTGTTATTTTTAGGAGGAGTAAAAGCCGGACAGTTTATATTAACAGCGGTAGTTGTGGTGAGCTCATCGGTTGCGATTCTCATGAGCCAACCTTATCGATTAAAGCGTTTAACCGGATATTGGGAACCTTGGACTGAGGAAAATGTGTATGGCAGTGGTTATCAATTAACTCAAAGTTTAATTGCTTTTGGTCGAGGTGAATTTACTGGTGTTGGTTTAGGTAACAGTATTCAAAAATTATTTTACTTGCCTGAAGCTCATACCGATTTTGTATTTGCTATTTGGGCAGAAGAGACGGGTTTATTAGGGTGTTTGATCATATTAGGGTTGTTTACGTTTGTCTTTTTAAAAGCAATGTCATTGGGTCGTAAAGCATTTGAAAAAGAGCAATTTTTTTCAGCGTACGTCGCTTATGGCGTGGCCTTGTTAATTGGCTTTCAGGCCTTTATTAATTTAGGGGTTAATGTGGGCTTGTTGCCGACTAAAGGTTTAACCTTGCCTTTTATTAGCTACGGTGGCTCGAGTCTGTTGGCCTGCTGTATTGCTTTAGGTTTGTTGTTAAGGGTGCACCATGAAATGGCTGTTCAAGGAAAAGGGATGAGTCATGAAAAAAAATAACATTTTGGTGATGGCCGGTGGAACCGGTGGTCATGTTATTCCCGCTTTAAGTGTCGCTCGCGAATTAACCAATAAAGGTTACCAAGTGCATTGGTTGGGCAGTATTAAAGGCATAGAAAATGAGTTGGTGGTTGATGCGGGTTACCCATTGCATCGTATTTCTATATCAGGGTTAAGAGGCAGTGGCGCATTAAAGCTTTTACTGGCCCCTTTGCTGATTATCAAAGCCTTGTGGCAAACCTTTAAAGTATACCGTCAGGTAAAACCTGTAATGGCGCTGGGGATGGGAGGTTTTGCATCGGGCCCAGGTGGATTGATGGCTTGGTTGTTAAGGGTGCCATTAGTTGTGCATGAACAAAATGCAGTGGCTGGTTTCACCAATAAAATATTAAGTCGCTTTGCTAAGACCGTTTTACAGGCATTTGATCAGGCCTTTAAAGCTAAGGACAACCTTCATACAGTGGGCAATCCTGTGCGAAATAGCATTATTGAAATAGAGGAGCCTATTAAACGCCTAGAAAATCGTGAAGGTCCATTGAATGTATTGGTGGTGGGTGGAAGCTTAGGCGCGGTAGCGTTAAATAATGTAATTATTGAAATGATGGCTTTGCAGCAAAGTGTGGTAAGTATCTGGCACCAGACTGGAGCGCGGAATTTTGACGCGGTAAAGGACGGTTACGCGTCGGCCAAAATTGAAAACGTAAAAATAAGTGCCTTCATAAGTGATATGGCTGGGGCGTTTGCGTGGGCTGATGTGGTTATTTGTCGCTCTGGCGCATTGACGGTCTCTGAATTAATGGCCGCTGGCGTCGCTTCGGTGCTGGTGCCTTACCCGTTTGCGGTAGATGATCATCAAACGGCAAATGGACAGTTTTTAGTGAATCTTGATGGTGCCATTATTTGTCAACAAACAGATTTAAGCGCTACGTTATTATTGGAAGAATTAACCCTCTTACAGAAAGATCGAAACAGGATTTTACACATGTCCTGTGCGGCTCGATCACAGGCGACAGTCGACTCTGTAAAAGTGGTTACAAATTATTGTATTGAGGCTATAGATGACTGACGAAAACAAAGCAGCACAGCGTTGGGATATACCTGAAATGCGTCGAATTCGCCGAATCCATTTTATTGGTATTGGTGGCGTAGGTATGTGTGGTATTGCCGAAGTGTTATTAAACCAAGGCTATGATATATCGGGTTCAGATTTACGTCAGTCAGCTGCGACTGATCGCCTTACGTCCTTGGGTGCCGAAATATTCTTAGGGCACAAAGAAGATAATGTAACGGGCGTGGATGTTATCGTTGTATCTACCGCGATTAATCAGGAAAATCCTGAAATTAAATATGCCATTGAGAATAGAATTCCCATTGTACGTCGAGCTGAAATGCTGGCCGAATTAATGCGTTATCGTCACGGCATTGCCATAGCCGGTACTCATGGCAAAACCACCACCACCAGTTTGGTGGCTTCAATATTAGCAGAGGGAGATAAAGACCCTACTTTTGTAATTGGCGGGCGTTTAACCAGTGCGGGTACTAACGCCAAATTAGGCGGTAGTCGATACTTAGTGGCTGAAGCAGATGAATCAGACGCTTCATTCTTACACTTACAGCCCATGGTATCGGTGGTTACAAATATTGAAGCAGATCATATGGACACATATGGTGGTGACTTTAATAAATTGAAAAAAACCTTTATTGAATTTTTACATAACCTGCCATTTTACGGTTTGGCCGTGTTATGCGTCGATGATGAAACCATTAAAGAGATATTACCGAAAGTGAACCGTCCTGTGTTGACGTACGGCTTTGATAAGAGCGCTGATTTCCATGCGGTAGATTTGCAACAAGATGGCATGTTTACATCGTTTACCGCTAAGCGCCCTGGCGATAATAAAGACTTAAGAATCAAGTTACGCATGCCGGGTAATCATAATGTGTTGAATGCTCTGGCGGCAATTGCCGTGGCCAGTGATGAAAAAATAGCCGATGACGCCATTATACGTGCACTGGAAAAATTTCAAGGGGTTGGACGTCGCTTTCAAGTGTGTGGTGAGTTTGCCTTTAAGGGAGAGCCTGTCATGTTGGTAGATGACTATGGTCATCATCCCACTGAAGTAGAAGTGACTATTCAAGCTATTCGTAAGGGTTGGCCAGAAAAACGTTTGGTGATGATGTTTCAGCCGCATCGTTATAGTCGAACCCGTGATTTATACGAGGATTTTGTACGTGTACTGAGTGATGTAGATGTATTGGTATTGCTGGATGTGTATTCCGCCGGTGAAGTAGAAGTACCAGGTGCGGATGGACGTTCTTTGTGTCGCAGTATTCGCCAGCGTGGGCGAGTAGATCCCATATTTGTTGAACGCGGCGGTGCAGTACAGTCGGTACTAAAGGACATCTTACAGCCAGGTGACTTATTAATTACTCAGGGTGCAGGTGACGTGGGTGTTATTGCAATGGAATTGGCTCAGGCATTACCTGGATTGTTGGAGTCTATGAATGACTAAGGCGAGCACTCAAGTGATGGGTAAAGTAGCGGTCTTATTGGGCGGTGAAAGTGCTGAGCGTGAAGTCTCTTTGCGTTCAGGTGATGCGGTATATAAAGCTCTTACTGCTCAAGGTATCAACGCTGTAAAAGTAGATACTAAAAACGATTTAATTAAGCAACTTGATGCCCATAAATTTGATATGGCGTTTATCGCATTGCACGGTGTAGGCGGTGAAGATGGGCGAGTACAAGGCTTATTAGAGTTTTATGGTCTGCCTTATACTGGCAGTGGTGTTAAGGCCAGTGCCATATGTATGGACAAGTGGCGTACAAAACTTATTTGGCAAAGCCTGCAATTACCAACACCGAAATTTGAACAAGTGGGGGCGGTAGAGTCGTTAAATACATTTGCGACGCAAGTGGGTTTCCCTTTGATGGTTAAGCCGGCATTGGAAGGGTCTAGTATCGGTATTAGTAAGGTACTTGAGACGGCTCAGATACCGGCAGCGTTTGATTGTGCCAGTAAAACCAACTCACCTGTGATGGTTGAGCAATTTATCAGTGGCAAGGAATATACTGTAACCATATTGGGGGGCATTGCGTTACCCGCGATTCAGCTAAAACCGGCCAACGATTTTTACGATTACGAAGCTAAGTATCTTCAGGATGATACTGAATACTTAATACCTTGTGGTTTATCAGATGAAAAAGAGCAAGAGCTACAAGCTCTAGCTTTGCAAGCGTTTGTGGCATTGGATTGTCATGGCTGGGGTAGGGTTGACTTTATGCAAGATGAAAATGGCAAGTTTTGGTTGATAGAAGCGAATACGGTGCCAGGTATGACTGATCACTCATTAGTGCCAATGGCGGCAAAGGCTGCCGGTATCAGCTTTGAGCAATTGGTACTGAAAATCTTGCAGGCATAACAGGATAATGAAAATGAAAGCCAAAGGTGCGGTTCGAATTAAAAAAAGCCGTACTCCATTCATTAAAATGGATTGGCTGGGTTATTTAAAACCAGTATCCCTAGTGGTGACAATAAGCTGTATTTTAATATCGGTAGTGCTCTTGATCATGCAGTTGGTTAATAAGGATATTACCGAACTTAAAATAGATGGCCCCTTTAAGCATGTTTCACAGAGTCAGATTCGTTCTGAGCTTGAAGGTGTTTTTCCTGCGGGCTATGTCACGCTAAATATTGAAGAGGTGGTTGAACGATTATTGGCGATGCCTATGGTGTCGCAGGTTGAGGCAGAAAAAATTTGGCCAAATACGTTAAAGTTAACCATGCACGAAGAAAAACCTGTGGCCATTTGGAATCAAAAAAATATGTTGAGCCAAATAGGAGAAATCTTGCCTTTGGCATTGGCTCAATTACAATTGCCGCAATTAAAAGGACGCTTGGGTGAAAGCCGAATCGTTATGCAGCATTACCAATTGTTTAATCATTGGGGCAAACGGCATCAGTTAACATTGCAGGCGTTAAATAATACAGCGTCAGGTTGGCAGTTGATTTATAAAAATGATTTTCAAATATGGTTGGATAGCTCACAGGCTATGCAAGGCTTGCAGCAATTAGAAGATGTATTGTATCAATTTGATATTGAACGGATTCATCGTATAGATTTGCGCTACGAACAAGGATTCTCCGTGGCTTGGAAAGAAAAAGAGCCAGCCGTGGGGCAGGGATAAAGAGATAATAATATGAACGCAGCTGCAGAGAATAAATTGATTGTTGGCCTAGATATCGGCACCTCAAAAGTGGTGGCGATTGTCGGTGAAGTGTCTTTAGATGGCAGTATTAAAGTGGTGGGGTTGGGAAGCCATCCTTCCCGCGGCCTTAAAAAAGGAGTTGTCGTCAATATTGAAAGTACAGTGCAGTCGATTCAGCGAGCGATTGAAGAAGCTGAACTTATGGCAGGTTGTCGTATTCACTCGGTTTACGCAGGCATTGCGGGCAGTCATATCCGCGCGATGAATAGCCATGGTATTGTAGCCATTAAAGATCGAGAAGTGCAGCAATCAGATTTAGAGCGAGTGATCGATGCTGCAAAAGCGGTGGCTATTCCAGCGGATCAGCGAATATTGCATGTATTGCCTCAAGAATACGTTATTGATATGCAAGAAGGAATTAAAGAGCCCATTGGCATGGCAGGTGTACGCCTTGAAGCAAAAGTGCATATGGTGTCTGGTGCATTAAATGCAGCACAAAACATTGAAAAATGTGTTCATCGCTGTGAATTAGAGCTAGACGATATAATTCTAGAGCAGTTGGCCTCTAGTTACGCGGTGCTTACCGATGACGAAAAAGAGTTAGGTGTGTGCATGGTAGACATAGGTGGAGGTACCACCGATATAGCTATATTTACCGAGGGCTCTATCCGTCACACCGCAGTTATACCCATAGCGGGCGATCAGGTAACAAATGATATTGCCATGGCGTTACGCACACCTACTCAGCATGCTGAAGAAATAAAAATTAAATATGCGTGTGCGTTAACCCAATTGGCCGGCGCTGATGAATTAATTAAGGTGCCCAGTGTCGGAGAGCGACCGCCGCGTAATTTATCACGCCAAGCATTAGCTGAAGTGGTTGAACCTAGATACGAAGAGTTGTTTACGCTTATTCAAGCAGAGCTTCGACGCAGTGGTTTTGAAGACATGATTGCTGCTGGGGTTGTGTTGACGGGCGGAACATCAATGATGGAGGGTGCTGTGGAGCTTGCAGAAGAGATATTTCATGTCCCTGTAAGGTTAGCTAAACCTTTAGGCGTTGAAGGCCTTAGTGACGTGGTGGCTAACCCCATTTATGCCACTTCAGTAGGGTTATTGGTTTACGGTGCTAAGCATCAATTAGGCGAATTAGTTTTCGCTAGAAAAAAAGAAACTCCTTTGAGCTTCTTTGCAAGTGTAAAAAATTGGATTAAAGGGAACTTTTAATATTTAATAGGCGCTAATGATAGAAGTAACGCGCCTGTCAAATAATAATAAGGAGAAGGGCGATGACTCAAAGAGATAGCGATATGTTTGAACTAGTAGACGAGCCTCAGCACACAGCCATAATTAAGGTGGTTGGAGTTGGTGGTGGTGGCGGTAACGCTGTGGAACACATGGTCGGTAACCATGTTGATGGTGTGGACTTCATTTGTGCCAACACCGATTCACAGGCGCTTAAAAATATGTCAGCACGCTCTGTGTTGCAGTTGGGATCAACTGTTACTAAAGGGTTGGGTGCTGGTGCGAATCCAGAAGTGGGCCGCCAGGCTGCTATGGAAGATCGTGAACGTATCGCGGAAGCTTTGAGTGGTGCAGACATGGTGTTTATCACTGCTGGTATGGGTGGTGGCACGGGTACAGGTGCGGCTCCGGTAGTTGCCGAAGTGGCTCAAGAGTTAGGGATTCTTACCGTGGCCGTAGTGACTAAGCCGTTTCCTTTTGAAGGCCGTAAACGTAGTAAGCTTGCCGAAGGTGGTTTGACCGAGTTGGCAAAACACGTGGATTCTTTAATTACGATTCCTAATGAAAAGCTATTGGCTGTACTGGGTAAAAATACCTCCCTTTTAGATGCCTTCTCAGCCGCAAACGATGTGTTACTAGGCGCCGTTCAGGGTATTGCCGATCTTATTATTCGCCCTGGTATGATTAACGTGGATTTCGCCGATGTACGCACTGTTATGTCAGAAATGGGCCAAGCCATGATGGGGACGGGTGTTTCAATAGGTGAAAATAGAGCACGTGAAGCCGCTGAAGCCGCTATTCGCAGTCCATTGCTGGAAGATGTGAATCTAGAGGGGGCACGCGGTATATTGGTTAATATTACAGCAGGTACTAACCTTTCTTTGGGTGAATTTACCGAAGTGGGTGATGCCATAGAAGAATTCTCATCAGAAGACGCTACCATTGTTGTAGGTACCGTTATAGATGAAAGCATGACCGAAGAACTTCGTGTAACCGTTGTAGCCACTGGTCTGGGCGGTTTTGAAAGCGCCCCTAAAAAAGTAGTTGATAATACGGTGACTAAGCCAGATGGCACGCTTGATTATAAAAAATTAGAGCGTCCAACGGTATCTCGTCAGGTAAACACAAAGCCCGAAGAAGCGGCTAGAGTGAATACTGACTCCAGTAAAGACATGGATTATCTAGATATCCCTGCATTTTTGCGCCGTCAGGCGGATTAGTACAGGGCTGGTCAAATTGAAATTTGGCGTTATAATAGCCAATCGCAGTGCGTTTGAGTAAGTGAAGTGTGATGATAAAGCAATGTACCCTTAAAAATACCATTAGAGCCACAGGAATTGGTTTACATTCTGGCGAGAAGGTTTATTTAACCTTGCGCCCTGCACCTGTAGATTCAGGAGTTATCTTTGTCCGTACCGATCTAGAACCGGCGGTAGAGATCAAGGCAAAAGCCCTCAATGTAGGGGATACTACTCTTGCGACTACTTTAACAAGTGGCGATGTTCGAATATCCACCGTTGAGCACTTGCTTTCAGCAATGGCTGGGCTGGGCATCGATAACGCCTACGTAGAATTAAGTGCTGCAGAAGTGCCTATTATGGACGGCAGCGCCGGACCATTCGTCTTTTTGCTGCAATCTGCTGGCATTGAAGAGCAAAACAAAGCTAAGCAGTTTATACGTATTACTAAGCCTGTAACGGTTACTGATGGCGATAAATCTGCAAGTTTCCTTCCTTATAGTGGCTTTAAAGTAAGCTTTACCATTGAATTTGACCATCCGTTATTCGATGGTGATAACCAAATGGCCAGTTTAGATTTCTCCACGACCTCTTTTGTTAAAGAAGTGAGCCGAGCACGTACATTCGCATTTATGCGCGATGTTGAGTATTTACGCTCACAAAACCTCGCGTTAGGTGGCAGTGTTAATAACGCAATCGTGGTGGATGATTATCGTGTCTTGAATGAAGACGGTTTACGCTATGATGATGAGTTTGTTAAACACAAAATTTTAGATGCGGTAGGTGACCTTTATTTGTTGGGTCATAGCCTTATAGGTGAATATGTAGGTGTGAAATCCGGCCACGGATTGAACAATCAATTGCTAAGAGCCTTATTAGAGCAGGTAGACTGTTGGGAATTTGTGTCATTTGAAGATGAAAAAATGGCGCCCATCTCTTATGCTAAGCCGGTTTCAGCCGTTTAATTACAGTATACGTAGTTGTGTTGATTATGGTTTCAGGGTGTTAAGTTCAGTAATCCTGTGAATTTAGTCTCATTAATGAGGCTTAATTCGTCTAAACTTATAATTAATGAATATTAAATAGGGCGCTTACGTGAATATTATTATTGTTGGTCAGCGCCACGGTCGCTCAAAGACTTTTTCCTTGGGGCCTGTGGCCCGTTTGTCTTTGACATTTATGCTAGCCGTCTTGCCCTTCTCTATGGGAGCGGCCGGCTATTACCTTACTATGATGTTGGCTGACGAGGGTCTATTTGACCCTGAAACAGCTAAAGCTTGGCAACAAGATCTAACTCAGCAGCGTGACGAGTTAGACAAGATACGTGCGCACACGGGTGATCAGTTGGTTGGTTTGACTCAGCGTATGGCACAGCTTCAAGCTCGCTTGACCCGTTTAGATGCTTTAGGTGAGCGCTTAATAGATAGATCTAAACTTGATAAAGGCGAATTCAATTTTGGCAGCTTACCCGCTATTGGTGGTCCAGCTCGTCAAGAAGTAGGCTCTGTCTATCAAGCACCTGATATTATCACTGTATTAGATGAGCTCAGTGAGCAAATAGATAACCGAGAACAGCAGCTTGAAGTACTTGATAGTATTTTGGGCGCCAAAAAAATTACCAGCGATACGTTTGTGGCCGGCCTGCCCATAAAAAAAGGCTGGATGTCGTCTCGGTATGGCATGCGAACCGATCCCTTTACAGGCCGCTTGGCTTGGCATGCGGGTGTGGACTTTGCGGGCAAAAATGGGTCTGACATAGTCTCTGTGGCGTCTGGCGTAGTAACGTGGTCTTCAAAGCGTTATGGTTATGGTTTATTGGTTGAGGTAAATCATGGTAATGGCTATAAAACGCGTTATGCTCACTGTGATGAATCTAAAGTAAAAGTAGGTGATGTAGTTCGTAAGGGTGAAATACTTGCCTTAATGGGCAGCAGTGGTCGCTCAACGGGTCCCCATGTACATTTTGAAGTTTACAAGAATGGCCGTACCGTCGACCCAGCTTCGTATATTCATCGCACCCGCCGATAAAAAATAACCTTTTCTCTCTACAGATAAGCCGTTAATAAGCGGCTATATTTGTGTTCGTCTTAAATAAAAATCAATAACAACTAATAAAGAATTCTCTCATGTTCATGCAAGTGTTAACCAAGGTACTTGGTAGTAAAAATCAACGCGAATTAAAGCGTCTAGGCAAGATAGTTTTGGATGTTAATGCCTTTGAAGCAGATATGCAGGCTTTAAATGATGACGACCTAAAAGCAAAGACTCAAGAGTTTCGTGATCGCATAATTAAAGGTGAAACCCTAGATCAGCTGTTACCAGAAGCGTTTGCCGCCATTCGAGAAGGCAGTCAGCGTGTCATGGGTATGCGCCACTTTGATATGCAGCTAGTGGGTGGTATGACACTGCATAACGGTAAAATTGCTGAAATGCGCACCGGTGAAGGTAAGACCCTAGTAGCCACTTTGGCGGTTTACTTAAATGCACTATCGGGCAAAGGTGTTCATGTTATTACCGTGAACGATTATCTTGCCGAGCGTGATGCGAATTGGATGCGCCCTTTATATGAATTTATGGGTTTAAGTGTCGGCATTGTTATATCTGGTCTGGAGCCTGCTCAAAAGAAAGCGGCTTATGCGGCAGACATTAGCTATGGCACCAACAATGAATTTGGTTTTGATTACTTGCGCGACAATATGGCGCTGTCAGTGGATGAGCGTGTACAGCGCGGTGTATCATTTGCAGTTATTGATGAAGTGGATTCTATTTTAATTGATGAAGCACGTACTCCTTTGATTATCTCCGGAGCGGCTCAAGACAGTTCTGCTATGTATAAGCAGATAAATAAACTAGTACCTAAGCTAGTCGAACATAAAGAGCTGGAAGAAGGTGTTGTTGAACAAGAAGGTCACTTTGTTATTGACCTTAAGAGTCGTACTGTAGAGCTTAACGAAGCTGGCCACGAAATAGTGGAAGATATGTTAATTGAGGCTAAGTTACTTGAAGAAGGGGACAGTTTATACGCCCCAAGTAACTTGTTAATGCTGCACTTTGTACACGCCGCTTTGCGTGCTCACTCTTTGTATAGTCGTAATGTTGATTACATTGTGCAAAATGGCCAGGTTGTTATTGTTGATGAGCACACTGGTCGTACTATGGTGGGTCGTCGTTGGGGTGAAGGTTTACACCAAGCTATTGAAGCTAAAGAAGGGGTAAATATTCAAAACGAAAGTCAGACCTTAGCATCGACAACTTTCCAGAACTATTTTCGCCTGTACGGCAAGTTGTCTGGCATGACGGGGACCGCTGATACTGAAGCTTTCGAATTTAACGAAATCTATGATTTGGATGTCGTGGTAATACCTACAAACCTAGATGTCGCCCGTATTGATTTCAATGACTTAGTGTTTCTTACTGAAGCTGAGAAATACGAAGCGGTTATTGAAGAGATTCAAGAAGTCACGGCCTTAGGACGACCTGTTTTGGTGGGTACCGCTAGCATAGAAAGTAGCGAGCTGATTTCTAACGCACTGAAACAAGCCAAAATTAAGCACAGCGTATTAAACGCAAAGCACCACTCCAATGAAGCGCAAATAATTGCCGATGCCGGTCGCCCGGGTATAGTGACTATTGCAACGAATATGGCGGGTCGTGGTACGGATATTAAGCTTGGCGGTAATCTTGACCTAGAGCTGGAGAGCTTAAAGAACCCTAACGATGAAAAAATATCCAAGCTTACAAAAGATTGGAAAGAACGTCATGATGCCGTTTTAAGTGCCGGTGGTTTGCATATAATTGGTACCGAACGCCATGAAAGTCGACGTATAGATAATCAGCTACGTGGTCGATCAGGTCGACAAGGTGATGCAGGCTCGTCTCGTTTCTTCCTTTCTTTAGAAGACAATTTAATGCGTATTTTTGCCAGTGATCGTACTCGTAAATTAATGCAAGCTTTGGGCATGAAAGATGGCGAAGCTATTGAACATCGCATGGTGTCGAATGCCATTGAAAAAGCTCAACGAAAAGTTGAAGGTCGTAACTTTGATATTCGTAAACAATTGCTTGAGTACGATAATGTCGCCAGCGATCAACGTCGTGTAATTTACCAGCAACGTAATGAGATATTAGAAGCGGCTACAATAGAATCCACTATCACTAATATTCGTGAAGATGTTATTAACGAAAGTATTAATGAATTTATTCCGCCACAGAGCATGGTCGAGCAATGGGATGTTGACGGGTTAGAGAAATCACTGGAAACAGAGTTCGCTACCCCCATTCCGGTTCAACAATGGCTCGAAGAAGATAAGTCTTTATACGAAGAAACGCTACGTGAGCGTATTGCTAAATTATTAAATGAAAATTATTTAGCGAAAGCCACACAGGTAGGTGAAGAAATGATGCGTAACTTTGAAAAACGCATCATGTTGCAGATTATCGATCATCAATGGAAAGAACATTTAGCCACGATGGATCATTTACGACAGGGTATTCATTTGCGTGGTTACGCTCAGAAGAACCCTAAGCAGGAATATAAGCGTGAGTCTTTTGATTTGTTTAAGCAATTACTTCACGAAATCACACACGAAACCGTTCGTTATTTATCTCATGTTCAATTTGTTCGTGATGATGAAGTAGAGCGTATGGAAGAAAAAGCTAGAACGCAGGCGGCCTCTCAGAATATGCAGTTTGAGCATGAAACTGCATCAGCTCTAACGGGGTCGTCATCTGAAGACACTCCGGAAGGCGAACAGGGCGAGGCTATAACTCAGCCATTTGTACGTGACAGTAAAAAAGTGGGTCGAAATGACCAGTGCCCTTGTGGATCGGGAAAAAAATTCAAGCAATGTCACGGTAAATTGGCTTAACTACTAAGCCCCGTTTTTACAGTGAATGTACAGCATTATAGGTGGGCTTTTGCCCACCTTAATTATTTTAGGAAGAGAGAAGATGTCGGTTAATTTGTCTGTTTTTGATGCGTTTCATCAGATAAACGGTTTGAAAATTGGTTTTAGTAATGCAGGAATCAAGCAGACCGAGCGACAAGATTTAGTGGTGTTTGAATTAGCCGATACAGCCACTACAGCTGGTATTTTCACTTTAAATGCTTTTTGCGCAGCCCCCGTACAAATCTGCAAAACTCACCTTGAAAAAAGCAAAACTCAATATCTAGTGATTAACACTGGCAATGCAAACGCGGGTACCGGTAAAGTAGGATTCCAGGATGCGATGGCAATTTGCCAAGCCCTAGCAGATGCTAGAGGAGTTGATGTGACGAGTGTATTGCCATTTTCCACCGGAGTAATCGGTGAGCGTCTACCAACAGAAAAAATTACAGCCGCGATTCCAGACGCACTTAAAAACCTAGATTCAAAAAACTGGTATGAAGGTAGTCGCGGTATTATGACGACTGACACTCAGCCCAAGGGTACTTCCACCCAGTTTGAATATATGGGTAATACTTTTAGTATCTCTGGTATGTCTAAAGGGGCGGGAATGATCATGCCTAATATGGCGACTATGCTTGGATTTATCGCAATCGATGCCAAAGTGAGCAAGGAGATATTACAAAGTATTTGCTTGGAATTGGGAGGTAAGTCGTTTAATCGCATCACTATTGATGGCGATACCTCGACGAACGACTCATGCATGTTGATGGCAACGGGTGTTAAAGGCAGCAAAGAGCTAACGGATACAAGTGATCCTTTTTATAATATATTAAAGGCTGAACTTGAAAAGGTATTTATTTATTTGGCTCAGGCGATTGTTCGTGATGGAGAAGGAGCCACAAAATTTGTCAGTATCAATGTTAGTGGTTGCGGCAATAATCAAGAAGCCCTAGATGTAGCCTATACGGTTGCTCATAGTCCGTTAGTTAAAACCGCGTTGTTTGCATCAGATGCCAATTGGGGTCGTATCCTGGCGGCTGTAGGTCGCAGTGGAGTGCCTAATATTATCGTTGATGATATTCAGATTCATCTTGATGACGTGTGTATCGTTAAGGATGGTGCCCGTGCTGAAACGTATAGCGAAGAGGCGGGCAGTAAGGTCATGGCTCAGGCTGAGATAAACATAAATATTAATATGGGGCGTGGTGATAGCACTGAAACGGTTTGGACTACAGATTTGTCCCATGACTACGTGAGTATTAACGCTGATTATCGTAGTTAATAATTATGAGTTCTCTTAATAAGACGATTAAAGTGGTGGCCGCGGCTATTTTATCTAAGTGCGGGCAGCACGTATTTATCGCAAAACGCAAAACTAGCGCCCATCAGGGCGGGCTTTGGGAGTTTCCTGGTGGCAAGATTGATGCTGGCGAAACAGCGAGTATAGCGTTACATAGGGAGCTTAAAGAAGAGATTGCTATTGAAGTGCAATCTTCTGAGCCGCTAATTAAGTTAAGTCATGACTATGGTGATAAATGCGTTGAATTGGACGTATATAAAGTCACCGAGTTTAAGGGTGACGCGACGGGGGCAGAAGGGCAGGAAACTCGCTGGGTGGCGCTAAGCGGACTTGTAAACCTTGAATTCCCTGCGGCTAATAAAGCAATTATCCAGGCTTTATTGGAATCAACTTAATAGTGTGCCCTAAAGCCTGTATGAGAAAGTAAACGTTAATGTAGTGAATCTTGGTTTATCTTTTTAAGCTCCTCACTCATTAACTCGTCTTCTTCACTTCCGCCTGGAATTGTGTGTCCGCCACTAGCCCATTCACCTAGATCAATTAATTTACATCGTTCAGAACAAAATGGGCGATCAGGGGACTGTTCGCCCCATTCAACTTCTTTTTGGCAGGTTGGGCAGTTAATTTTCATTTTTCTGGCTCATAGTTAAAAATAGGTCGTGAAATTTAGCCACTTCTTTATGAAGTTGAGTGAGGTCTTTATCATTCACGATCACATGTGTGGCACGTTTTAGGCGTTCCTGACGCGGTAGTTGAGCCTTCATGATGGCTTGAACTTGTGCAGGGGAATTATTATCGCGAGAAATAGTGCGCTCAATTTGAAGCTCCACAGGCACATCCACTACCAGTGTAATATCTACTAACGTGTTTTGGCCTGACTCTAATAATAAAGGAGACGCCAAAATTACGTAGGGACTTTTTGCTTGTTGCAAGCCTTGGATTATCTCTTGGCGTATAAGCGGATGAGTCAACTCTTCCAACCATTTTCGCTGGGCCGAGTCTTTAAAGACAATGCTGCGTAAAGCGGCGCGGTCTAATTCGCCGCTTGTTAATATAATGTCTTGACCAAAACGGTTAGCAATCTCTTTTAATGCGGGGTTGCCTTTGGCGACTACAGTACGTGCAGCCACATCAGCGTCAATTATTGTAATACCTAAACGGTTAAATTCATCGGTAACCGCGGTTTTGCCGCTGCCAATACCACCCGTTACACCAATGATCGGCATGTTAACGAATACCTGAAAACTGAAAATAAGCAGCTGTAATTTCATTGCCCCATAACGCTGCGATGAATCCAGCCGCTGCTAGAAAAGGTCCAAATGGAATGGGGATGTTTTTGTCCCGGCCCAAAATAATAATGCCAATGATACCCACAGCAGCCCCCACAACGCTTGATAATAAAATAACAACCGGCAGCGACTGCCAGCCCAATAACGCACCAATGGCAGCGAGTAATTTAAAGTCGCCATAACCCATGCCTTCTTTTCCGGTAATTAATTTAAATAACCAATAAATGCTCCACAATGATAAGTAACCCGCAATGGCTCCATACACAGCACTTTCAAGAGTTGTGAATAACGCAAAGCTGTTGGCAATTAAACCAATCCAAATAAGAGGTAGAGTGAGGCTGTCGGGTAACAAGTATTCGTCTAAATCAATTAGTGTAAGCGCCACTAAAAAATAGGTAAAAACAAGTAGCGCAGCGGTTTGCCAAGTAGCGCCAAATTGAAAGGCGACTAATAATCCTAAGAGCCCAGTAGTTAACTCAACGATGGGATAACGAGCACTAATATTAGTTTTACAATTAGCACACTTGCCTTTAAGCCATACGTAGCTAATGACCGGAATGTTTTGCCAAGGTTTTATGGAACTTTTACATTTAGGGCAAGCTGAATGTGGCTTTGATAAATTAAAGGTAGTGCGCTCTTTAGGCTCTTTTTCTAAAAAGTCTAAATAATCATCTTCAGCTTGACGGCGCATCATGATAGGTAAGCGGTATGCCACCACATTTAAAAAGCTGCCAATGCAAAGGCTGAGGGCAAAAACGCAAACCATAAAGGTAAATGGATCTGATATGAGTAGATCAAACATAAATACAACGTTCACTTTCAAAATCGATAAAAGCTGGGTTAGTACCCAGCGATAAAATAAACCACTTTAAAAGTGGCTTATTACATGGCGTCGCCCATGGCGAAAATAGGTAGGTACATGGCAATCAACATCCCACCTACTACCACACCTAGAAATGCCATAACTAAGGGTTCAATCATGGCGGTTAATCCATCTACTAAGTTATCGACTTCGTCTTCGTAATAGCTGGCTACTTTATCTAGCATAGCATCCAAAGCACCAGACTCTTCGCCAATAGCCACCATTTGAGCCACCATACTTGGGAATACACCGGTAGCACGTATAGAGGCATTCATTTGTATACCCGTAGATACGTCATCACGAATTCGCAAAATGGCTTCTCGATAAACAACATTACCTGAAGCTTCAGCAACACTTTCTAGGGCGTCTACTAGCGGTACACCCGCTGCGAATGTGGTGGATAAAACTCGACCAAAACGAGCAACAGCCCCTTTTTGTAATATGTTTCCAATAATAGGGAGCTTTAATTTCAATTTATCCACTTCATTGGATACTTTAGGGCTTTTCTTTATAGCATGCATAAGTCCAAAAATTACAGCTGCAATACTGCCAAATAATATTAACCAGTTTTCCTGTAGCCAGTTTGACATGTTTACAACCACTTGAGTTGCTGCGGGCAGTTCACTACCAAAGCTTGAAAACATGGCCTCAAAGGTAGGCACTACTTTTACAAGCAGTATTACGGTTACGATGGTTGCGATAAGCAATATGGTTATTGGGTATTTAAGGGCTTTTGATATTTTTTGCTTTAATGCTTCAGATTTTTCTTTATAAATGGCAACTCGGTCTAACATTTGTTCAAGAGCACCGGCTTGCTCACCTGATTCAATTAAGGCACACGTTAGTTGGTCAAATTCATCAGGATACTTTTTTAAACTAGTGGCAAAATCATTACCCGCTGATACCTCATCTTTAAGGCTTAATACCACTTTTTGCATAGCAGGGTTTTCTAATCCGTCCGCAACAATCTCTAGCCCTTGCATTAAAGGAACACCGGCTTTGGACATAGTAGCGAGTTGACGTAGAAAGATGGTGATATCTACAGTTTTAATTTTTTTGGAACCACCCCCAGTGCCCATGCCGAAAAGGCCCTCTTGTTTACGCTTAAGCTTCTTTGGGGTAATACCTTGTTTACGCAGATGAGCTTTAATAATGGCTGAATTCTCACCCAGCATTTCGCCTTCAATTTTTTGGCCGCGTTTATTAGTGCCTTCCCACTGGAATGTGACGGTTTTTGATTTTGCCATGCTATATATTCCTAGTGTTCAGAGGTGACTCTGTTAGCTTCTTCAAGACTGGTAATGCCCTGTGTCACCTTAATTAATGCTGATGTTCGTAAGTCATTAAACCCGGCTTTTTGGGAGGCATCGGCAATCTCAATAGCATTGCCGCCATCCATTATTATACGTGATATTGAATCTGTAATTTTCATGACCTCATAAATGCCGACACGGCCCTTATATCCTCCAGAGCAAGCATCACAACCAACGGCCTTATTTATGGTCGCATCTTCTAACATAGCATCAGTAAACCCTGCTTCGACTAAGGTCGCTTTAGGAATGTCGGCTGGTTTTTTGCATTTACTACACAGTCGTCGCCCTAAGCGTTGAGCAATGATTAAACTTACAGAGGTGGCGATACTAAATGAGGGTACCCCCATATTAGCCAGTCGTGTTAGTGTCTCGGGTGCACTGTTAGTGTGAAGAGTTGATAAAACCAAGTGACCCGTTTGTGCTGCCTTAATAGCAATGCTGGCGGTATCCAAATCCCGAATTTCCCCCACCATAACGATATCGGGATCTTGGCGCAGGAATGAACGCAAAGCTTCACCAAAATTTAGGCCTACTTTCGCATTTACGTTAACCTGATTAATGCCTTCTAAGTTGATTTCAACAGGGTCTTCCGCGGTGGAGATGTTCCTGTCTTCGGTATTAAGAATATTTAGACCTGTATAAAGGGATACCGTTTTACCTGATCCGGTAGGACCTGTTACCAATATCATGCCTTGGGGTTTACCTAAGGCCTCCATATATAGGTCTTTTTGTTCGGGTTCATAGCCTAGGTGGTCTATGCCCATTTGGGCACTGGTTGGATCCAAAATACGTAATACTATTTTCTCACCAAATAGGGTGGGCAGTGTGTTTACGCGAAAATCAATAGCCTTGCTTTTAGATATCTTCATCTTAATTCGACCGTCCTGCGGGACGCGGCGTTCAGATATATCCATGCGTGACATAACTTTTAATCTGGCAGAAATCTTCCCAGCTAGGTTAATAGGGGGTGATGACACTTCATGCAATACCCCATCGGTACGGTAGCGTACTCGGTAGCGTTTTTCGTAAGGCTCAAAATGTAAATCGGAAGCGCCTGCACGTATGGCATCTAATAACATCTTGTTAACAAACTTTACTATGGGGGCTTCATCACCCTTATTTTCTTCTTCGGAATCGTCCTTTTTAGGATTGTCGTCCTCTAAATCAAGTTCATCACCTA
>MAAB01038520.1_pt1 | contig 21203 bp, 23 predicted proteins | sample 1115991 | NCBI WGS metagenome assembly MAAB01 (sample SAMN04961124, study PRJNA320927) | seawater metagenome | isolation source: sample BD02T18 sea water enriched with oil for 18 days | place: USA:Gulf of Mexico | collected 2013-07-27
ATTTACTCCTATCTTAGACGGGGCATTCTGTCCCTGTTCTAGGATAAGATATTGCTAATAGGCTTGGGTAATATGGAGATGTAGAAGTTGGCACCATTACCGCGATAGCGGTTTAGTCCGCTGGCCGTTAACTGCCTCCATCAAAATCTGATAATCTGGTAACTTTTCAAAATTCTAGTATGCAACTTTATTACTTAAAACATACCCTGCAATCAAATTCGACTGAATCCAGTATGAAGCTTTATTTTTTTATTCATGGTTTTGAATGCCTGAAATCAGCACTTGTAGAGGTGTTCAGTATGAGTCCTTATTACTCGCCCACACCAGGCATCTGTGGCTTAAATTCGCCATTTATGAAACGGCCAACCCTAACCTTTCCTGTACCATTTATTTGCTCAATGAATTTATGATTTTCTTCGTGCAATTGATACTTTATTGGGCTACTAGTAATATCGGTCTTTAGCGTGTTATTTTTTCTACCCTTTTCTAGATTTTCGAACACAAGCTCAGCATCTACACTGGAACCCTCTGTTTCCCATTTTTCGACCATGCTATCTATTTCTTCAAATCCTGGTAAATGGCTAATGTCTAGGCTGGCTGGTTTTTCGACTGTGCAGCCAAGATTTATTAGTGTTAAATTTTTTCTGAGCGTAGTTGTTGCTAGTTGAACATTATTTAGCATGATGCTTAGGTTAGTGTAGCGCTCGGCGGCAGTGTCGGGATTGCGGCCAATGTCGTTGGCCAACGCCATCAATGCTGTTTGTAGTGCGCTCAGTAGTTTTGTATCGTCCCTTTTCATTTTACAGCCTCAATTTTAATAACCCACTCATGCATTATACCATCCTTTGTTAACAAACGAGACTCTGCATTTGTAACATGCCTCGATGCCCTAGCGCGCACACGCGCCCAGCTAGTGCATAGGCAGCTTGCTGACTGTGCGCGCTGTCTGGGTTACATGCTTTGGGCGGTTTGTTGCCCAAAGCATGATAACTGGGACCTCTCCTATGCTGGCATCTAAAATACATTTTGTAGGCTAAAACAGGCCTTGAAATTATTGTTTTACAAGCATGGATACCTTCACTATATTGCTGTACATTTATACAGTAGAAGATATTTATATGCTAAGATTAATTAACATACGCGCACAAGCTGGTATTAGTGCTTACATAGCGGCAGCAGCCGAATGTAGTAGTCTCGGGCTTAATTTGGATGAGCTATTAATAGACGACCCGACAAGCACATACATAGGAATCGCGGATGGGCAATCCATGACAGGTCTAGGTATTTACTCTGGTGATATATTGCTGATTACGCGTGCTACAGAAGTTAAACACAATGACATTATAGTCTGTGATCTGAACGGAGAATTTTTGTGTAAACAGGTCGACAGAAAAGGCGGTAGATTGATGTCTGCTGCCAAAGGATATGAACCTTATACACTTCGGCCTGGCGACGATTTTCAGGTTGAAGGTGTGGTTGTCAGATCCATTAGACTACACCGACCAGTTAGTGATCTAGTCTGATAAAGGATTGTTTCAGAAGAATGGATAATCTTTGTAAGTGCCTTATTTATGCAGTGTAAGAATTAGATATATCCCCTCTATAATGACTATATTTTTGAAATGATTCTATAGAACAAGTTATTATACGAGAATATTATTGTATGGGGATGTTATGCGCAGGCAAAGGACTGTTGAATTACCTTTTCAAAAACGATTAAGGCAAATAGAAAATAATATAACTAAAGCTTCGAATGCCCAAGCAACAGGATATATTCATGGTTTTGCTGAATGGCTCAGTGATGCACGCTGTACTAGGTTGTTAAAAGCTTTGGGCCCGTATGCCTTGATTTTGGCAATTTTAGGGCTGGGCTGGGAAATACAATTGGCATCAGAGGAGCGACAAGCTAGAGGCGAAGCTAGAAAAATTGCTGCTTGGCAATTATTAACAGTGAAAGCCTCAGGGAATAGCGGAAAAACTGAAGCAATGGAATACCTTCATGGTATAGGTAAAGATTTATCTGGAATAAACTTATCAGTTGATGATGGAGATGACGGGGTTTCGCTCCACATGGCAGAGCTTTCAGGAGTAGATTTAAGTAGATCCAATATGTCTAAAGTCTACGCATTAGCAGCAGACTTTTCCGGAGCTAGTTTAGTCTTAGCTAATTTATCCAAAGCTTCATTACCAGGTGCAAATTTTTCTGGTGCAAACTTGAATTCTTCCGATTTAACCGGAACTAGATTTTTCCGCACAGATTTGTCTGGAGCTTTATTGTGGCGAGCTAATCTGGAAGATGCCGACCTGATGGAATCTAATTTAACTGGTGCCAGGGGATTGGAGTGTACACAGTTAATGCAAGCACGGAATTGGTTCAGTACTTTCCGTGATAAAGAGCTGGGTTGCGGTTCTCCTATTCCGGATATAAAGGCCTGGAACACCTTCAAGAGCAAAGCGTATTAGTTACACAAAGAAGGCTAAAAGATGGCTTTTATTCGACCCAACGGGCGGGATTATTAGTTTTGTCTTTGAGAAAACATCTACATAATTTACATCTGTATAAGCGATTTTCGCTAATAACATGAGAGCTTTAAAATTATCTACCGTAGATATTTGTTGTGAATGGAATAGCTGTATACATAATAGCTGCAAGTGCTGATTTTACTATCACCCACCCACCCACCCACTCAAAAGTCTACAATTTTCACTGGAGTAATGCCACTCGCATGGCTAAGTCGGCATTAAACGCAGCGGGGATGTCACTGTCGCGAGATCTGGCGGCAGATAATATCTCCGTCGGTCTGTACCACCCAGGCTGGGTGCAAACAGAAATGGTTGGTAATACCGGAGACATTAGCGCGGCACAAGCGGCTGAGCGCCTGGTGAACTTAATTATCAACCAAGATATGTCCCAGAGCGGACTGTTTAAACACTCCAATGGCGAGCTACTACCTTGGTAATCAGCAGCCAAACCACACTCAAACAGCAGCTGAAATATGATGGAGATACCATGAAAAATAACGAGTCCATTTTTTGGCTGCCCAATTTCTCTGGTGATGTTCGCAACTATGTGCAAATGGCCGGCGGTGTATTAGGCGCAATGCGCGCCAATAAAAACAACCCTATGCGCTTAGAGCAGCAGTTTCAGCCGGTTGTAGTGTCTATGCCGTTCGCTGTTGGGGTGATGCCTAAGTTTTAATGGCTAGGGTAAAAGTTGCGATTAAGTAACCGATACTCTATAGCCACAGCAGTTAATGCACAGATAATTTCGTCAAAGAATCATGGAGTTTCAGTATGCAGCCATCAGAATGGGCACCAGAGTTCGCCAACGGTATGAGTAATCATTTGCCTATGGCGCTGCATGCGCTTGCTCAGATGCAGGCCAGTGAGCAACAAATCAGTAAATTTTCTCGACATTACAGCCGACGCTTATTAGCTGTTTCCGTACAGAGCGCTGTTGAAGTTAAAAGCTGGAATGATGCGCAACAACTCAAAGGGAAAGGCACTGCCTATCTGCCACTGCGAGATTTTTTCCTGACGCAATTGCAGTTTTCCATTGGCAAACAAAACTTGCTTCAGTTCATTAACCAGTTAGCGCCTGGTTTGAGTTGCAGCGCCTTCCACCCGCTGATTCAGTTAGCGCACGCTATCGAAAATCAAGATAGCCTGCAAATGGCTAATGCTCTGGCTTACTGGGTAATGCGCTACCAAGAACTGAGCTGGCCTAAAAACCAGCACACAAGCTCGGACTCACTGTCGGCAACTATAGAAAACGTATTACTCGCGCACAGCTGGCCGCAGGGTCGGCTGGGTAAAGCCAGTGTGGCGGACGATATGCTACAAGTGTCTTTGCAAAACAATTTTAGCCAATTGGTTTTTAAGCCTCAGGCGGCAGCTCTGGATTTGGCCGCAATGGAGCAAGCCATCATTGGCTTATACCTGGCAACCGATGACTTTACAATTTTGCACGGCGTCACTGCCACTTACGCAGTGCGGGTAATCGCCGATTTTGCGGCAAAGCCAACACTATTACTCGAATCTCTGTGGCAGGGATTAGTAACAGCCTATCTGTCTAAAACTTTCAGCGTTGAGCAACTAGCAGAGACCAGATCCAAACTGCAAGACACTCCAGTCTACAGCGTCGATGAATTGCGCCAACGAGCCTGCAATTCTCTTGATGACCACAGCATTAAGCTCGTCGCCGTCTGCCTCAAGATGTATCAAATCAGCGCCAATAAGGACTACCTTTTGGCGGCGAGTCGCAAATTGCAAAACGACAAATCGGCAATCCAATAGCAGCAGTGTCTACTATATTGAACTAATTAAAGAGGAACTATGGACAGCGTTATCTCCCTCGATCGTGTAAAGCGATTCCCCACTATTATCTGGGTGATGCAAAGGAACATACAAACAAGTCCGGTACGCCTCTGGCATTCAGAGCATTCTGAGATTTAGGCATCGACTACAGACATGCTGGTTGCCTGTCGAAAGTTATCATGCCCGTGGGTGCGATAACAACGAGATCGGGATGCTCTGAGTGCCCCTACGGGCGGGCTATAAAGCGGTCATCTGCTTTGTTAGTCAACTTGGAAAGGACTAGTCATTCCGCTGTGTTGTCTGCCGCACATCTGACCGCTTTATAGCCCGCAGAGAAGATACTGGACTTATTTGTATGCTCCTCAATCGGCAACTTTTTTGTTCGTGGCACTTATTTTATGGTCTGGCCTTTCCTGGCGGTGATCTTGTATCAGAAGTTCGACCTCAGTGCCACTCAGGTCGGGCTGGTGCTATCTACATCTGCTGTTTTTTCGGTAATACTAGGTATGTACGTCGGCAACTTATCTGACCGTAAAGGTCGCAAACCTTTTATGCTCGCAGCGACAGTGATTGGTGTGATCGCCTTTGCAATGTTAGCTTTCGCCGATAGCTTGCTGATGTTTATCGGCGCAGTGTTTCTAGCCACGTTACCCAGAGGCCTTTGGACCTCACCCAGTAAAGCACTTATTGGCGATTTGCTGAGCGACCCCAAAGACCGGGAATTGGCACTGCAGAGTTTATATTTCATGATCAACGCCGGTGCCGTTGTAGGGCCTGCGCTAGGTGTATGGATGGGGCTCACTGGAGAACAATTCAGCTTTTTGTATACCTCGGTAACCTATTTGGGTTTATGCCTCGCCATATTATTGGTGTTCACTAAAGCCTCCGGAATTGCCGCCAGCCAACAAAAAAACCCGACTGATTTTCGCCAGACGCTAAAGCTGCTGAGCACCGACCATGTTTTTTTGCTGGTAATTTTGGCCAACATTCTGATCATGTTTGTCTATGCCCACATTAATACTAGCTTGTTCCAGTATTTAGCGCGTTCAGATATTCAAGACTTAGTGACGCTTATTTCCACCATAGTCATTATCAACTCCAGCATCATCGTCTGCTTCCAGTTTATACTACTAAAGCTCATGGAAAATATGGCCATTCAGAGTCGAATTAATTTGGGGGTGTTGTTAATGGCAGCCGCTCAGCTAATCTACGCCTTTAACCCAATAGATTTTTATGCCGGATGGATTATTGCCACTGTAGTGCTGAGTTTTGCCGAAGTGATACTGTTTTCCAACATGAGCGTGCATATCGACCGATTGGCACCGGCGCATATGCGCGGTAGCTACTTTGGTGCAGCTAACTTATATTCTCTGGGTTTTTCCTGCGCACCTATTTTAGGAGGCCTGATGCTTGATCACTGGGGCGGAACAGCATTGTATATGGTCTGTTTTGTACTGGCACTACTGGTATTACTGCTCTATTACCTGACAAAATTTTTAAAGCGGCCCAACTTTAGTGAGTATCCCCCAGCTCAGGCAGCCACTCAATAATTGCTACTTCTAAGCCTGAGCCAACACCCGCTGGCAGCAGTTTCAGGCGTCAGTCGCTATATAGCTTAAGTGCATATGTTTTATTTCCTGGCGGGTTTTTCCCTGCACTACATCCGCCAAGGTGTATTGGTTTAACTCACGCATAAACTGAACCAGGGCCCGATCCAATATCGACTTAACCCCGCAGTTCAAGGTAAAAGCGCAAGGGCCAGCGTCGCAATCAATCAGCTGCAGGCTCTCTTCCAGTTCGCGTACTACCAGCCCTATTTTTAACGCTTGAGGGTCTATCGCTAGCTTTACTCCCCCGTAGCGTCCGCGACTGGTTTCCACCCAACCTAACTTAGCTAACTTATTCACTACTTTAATTAAATGGTTGCGCGGAATATTAAATTGCTCGGCCATCTCGATAATTTTTACCGGTTGTTGACGGTTTTCGTAACTGAGGTACATCAGTATTCTCAAACCAAAGTCGGTAAATTGGGTCAGTTTCATTGTAGATCGGCCAGCGGTTGTCGCATTACTAAGGGTATATACCTAAGCTGTGCTTGATTGTTTTGAGTGATTCGCGGACAAAATTGTAACATAGCCGCCATCCATTAAACCGACTCCTTCAGCTCTATTTTAGTGGCTGCAATATAAAACATAATATTGTTGCTTTTAAAATGCAACAATATTATATTGAGCCAATACATGTTGAACGGTCTCTGTCCTCGCTGCAATTTCGAATAGCCATTGATTAAATTGTTGATTTCAATCAGAGTAGTCGATTCTTAACTGACTTTTAATAGACCCAAAAAATTAACTGGAGTATCTAAATGAAGAAGAAATTTCTAGCGGGTGTTTTAGTATCCTGTTTGACCGCAAGCCTTGCAACCACAGCCTTTGCAGCAGAGCACACTGTACAAATGCTCAATGGCAATGCAACCGGTGTAATGGTGTTTGAACCGGCACTGCTCAATGTTGAGGTAGGTGATACTGTAACATTCGTACCTAAAGATATGGGCCACAACGCTGAGACTGTCTCCGGATTAGCCCCGGATGGCTCCGCCAGCTTTAAAGGTGAGTTAAGTAAGCCAGTGACTTTCACTGTCGACAAGGAAGGCGTCTATGTAGTGCAGTGTAACCCACATGCGATCATGGCCATGGTTGGAGTTATTGTGGCAGGGGCACCCACCAACTTAGCAGATATCCAGGCAAAGGCGACGACTTACAGCGAAAAGTTCGTGATGAATAAAGAGCGTTTAACCCAGATACTCGCGCAGATAAAGTAACAAACAGCACATTCCTACCCCACCGCTTGCGTGGGGTTTACCACCTCCAGTTTCTGCCCTTGTAAGCTTCAGCCGAGGCGTTATCCACAAAGCTGTAAAGAATCCCTTATATTAGCGTTGCTTATAGACATTCTTAATACCAATCATTATCATTACGCTTATTCTTAGCTAATAATAATTTTAGTGGTAAAAATGGCGCAAGCTCTTATATTACAGGTAGTGCAAAGCTTTCAACTCAACGAGTTATATCAAAGAGTTATTTTAACCGGAGCAGGTCTTGAGCGACTGCCAGAAAACAGTGCTGCACTGCATATAAAATTATTTTTTAAACGTCCCGGGCAACAGCAATTAAGTTTGCATCTACTCGCCAAAAACCGCCACCAGCGCCAGACTGACCAACAAAACACCCTGACCGAACCACTGTCTGACGAACTTAAGCCAAGCTCGCGTACCTATTCAATACGCCATTACGATAGAGCGAACAACTTACTCACCGTTGACTTTGTCTTACATGCAGATCCGGGTATTGCCTGCACCTGGGCAAAAACGGCGCTTAAAGGGGATCAAGTTGGGTTGGCGGGGCCAGGACCTATGCGTATGTGCAATTTAGAGGCCAGAGCGTTCTTATTAATCGGTGATGCCTCTTCACTGCCGGCGATTATGGCGGTGATAGATCAACTGCCGCTGCAAGCTAAAGTACAAGTAGTTATAGAGCTTCCTAAAGGGCATCTACCGTTTATCGACTGCAAGCGAGTAAGCAATATTAATTGGCACTGGTTAGAGCAGACATTTACCCCGCAAACAGTGCTACTGCCGCTGATAAAAAGCCTCGCTCTGTCACTGCCTGAGACTTCGGTGGCGATAGCAAGCGAGCATAAAACGGTGCTCTGCCTACGTCAGTATTTCCGCTCCCTGTGCATTGATAAAAATTATTTGTACTGCGTTCCCTACTGGCGACACAGACAAAACGAAGAGACTTATCACGACGCAAGACACCGTGTCATGGATAGCTAAACAGGTTATTACCCCTATAATTAAAGGTACAACAATGAAAAAAATTCACCTATTACTGGTTTCTCTGGGCCTGTCCCTGGCAGGTGTGCAAAGTTCGGCAGACGTCACTATCAAACACGCTCAAGGCACTCAAGTGTTTACTCAAACCCCCTCTAAAGTGATCACTTTTGACCTGGCCAGCTTAGATACCTTAGATGCTTTAAATGTTGATGTTTTGGGGCTGCCTCAGGCGTTTGCCTCAGGCCCACTGGCAAAATATAAGAGTGATAAATACATCAATGCCGGTTCACTGTTTGAACCTGACTACGAGGTAGTATCTGCGCAACAGCCAGATTTAGTGATAGTAGCGACCCGCTCCGCCAAGGCTTACAAGAACCTCTCTGCATTGGCCCCCACCATAGATATGACTATTTGGGGGGCAAACTTTTTACAGCAGTTTAAGGCTAGCAGCAATAAAATTGCACAACTTTTTAATAAGCAGGCCGAGCTAAAAATAAAACTGGACCGCATAGACGCCCAAGTGACAGAAATTCAGCAACTAGCCAAAAGTGCCGGTAATGCGCTATTTATCTTGACCAATGGAGGCAAAATTACCGCTTATGGGCCGGGCTCAAGATTTGGCTGGCTACACGATGACTTAGCGATAACACCGGCCATTGCCGATATCAAAGCGGCAACTCACGGCGACCCTATTTCCTTCGAATTCATTTTAAAAACTAACCCAGATTGGATATTTGTGCTGGATCGCGACGCGGCCATTGGCAAAGGTTCTGGGGCGGCCAAAGCATTACTGGATAACGAACTGATCAATAAATCTAAGGCGGCACAAAATCAGCAAATCGTCTATTTAAACGGCTTAAACTGGTACATTTTAGCCGGTGGAGTCAACGCGGTCGGCGCCAGTGTCAGCGAAGTTTTAACTGCCTTAAAAAAATAGTCGCTAATGTATAAGCTTAACCTCTGGGCACTGAGCCTAGTGATAGTACTGTCTGTCACTAGCTTATTGATCGGCAGCAGCTCGCTGAGTCTGGATGCCGCCTCCCTAGACTTATTATTGATCTCCCGTATCCCGAGAACTGCAGCACTGATTTTAGCCGGATCTTCGCTGGCAGTTGCCGGTGTCATAATGCAGCAATTGGCACGCAACAAATTCGTCGAACCTACCACTACAGGTACGGTCGAGTGGGCGACTTTGGGCATGCTGTTGATGTTGATGTTTTTCCCGCAAGCCAGTGTCTTTCACAAGCTGCTAATAGCCTGTCTGATGTCGGTTATCGGCACTGCAATTTTTTTATTGATACTGCGAAAAGTGTCTTTGCGCTCAGATTTTTTAGTGCCGCTAATTGGTATTATGTACGCGGGAGTCATAGGTGCCATTATCACCTTTATCGCCTATCGCGCCGAGTTACTGCAGTCAATCTGGGTCTGGGTACAGGGAGATTTTTCGATGATTTTGCGCGGTCGCTATGAGCTTTTGTGGCTGGCTGCCGGGCTCAGTATTCTCGCCTACTTTACCGCAGACAAGCTCACCTTGGCAGGTCTTGGCAAGCAAGTGAGTATTAACTTAGGCCTCAATTACAATCTGGTGTTTATCTGGGGCCTGATCCTGGTCGCCCTGATCACTGCAGTCTCTGTGGTCAACTCGGGAGTGATTCCCTTTCTAGGCTTAGTGGTCCCCAACATTGTCAGTTTATTGGTTGGGGATAATTTGCGCCGTTCACTGCCTTTAGTCGCCTTGACCGGAGCGACTCTGGTACTGTTTTGCGACATATTGGCACGCATCGTCAACTACCCCTACGAAGTCCCGATAGCGACAGTGATGGGTGTCATAGGCAGCTGTATCTTCCTCTATATCTTACTGGGCAGTAAACGTCATGCACACTAGATTGGAGCTTCCAGAACCTCTCAAAAAACGCCGACTACTGCCAATCGTCAAGCTAACCGCCAACTACAGATTGTGTCTGGCGGCGCTGCTGGCACTAGCCACTTGCCTGCTGTATCTGAGCTACAATGTCACCGCCAGCTGGGAGTTCACGCTGCAGTTTCGCACTAAAAAGCTGCTGACTTTTCTGATAGTGGCCATCGCCATCAGCACTGCGACGCTGCTGTTTCAGACTTTAAGTAACAATCGCATTATTACCCCGGCCATTATCGGTTTTGACTCACTGTATATATTGATTCAAACCGCGCTGGTGTTTTTACTTGGCGCTATGCAGTACACCCAGCTGAATGTCTATCTGAAGTGGAGTATAGAAATCTCCCTGTTAGTGCTGGCGGCGAGTTTTTTATTTCAATGGTTGTTTGTCAAAAAGCGCCACAGTCTGTATTTGTTAATTCTGATTGGGGTGGTGTTCGGGGTGTTGTTTCACAGCTTGTCCTCACTGCTGATGCGGCTGATTAATCCCACCGAGTTCACGGTATTGCAAGACTCACTGTTCGCCAGCTTTAATGCTGTAGATCCGCATTTACTACTGATTTCCTTTTTAGTCATTGGCTGTATTGGGGTCTTTGTCGCCAGCCATCATCATCAATATGATGCACTGGCACTCGGCGAAGCCATGGCTATTAATTTGGGTATTAATCACGCCCGACTGAGTCGAGTAACGCTGATTATTGTTATCACCCTGATCGGCCTCTCTACTTTGGCCTATATAGTCAGCGCCAGTCATAGGCATCGTCACTTAATACCTATGTCTATCTGCTGTGCGATTATCGCTCTGGTAGGCAGTGACGTGCTGTTACAGCACTTTTTAAACTACAACAGTCAATTAAGCATTATCATCGAATTTGTCGGCGGTATTTTCTTTTTGCTGTTAATTTTCAGAAACAAAATTCGATGAAACACATTAACAAATGATTCAAACCCAACAACTGTGCTTAAAGTACGGCAGCATTGAAGTACTCAAAGACATAAACCTGACCTTTAAGTCCGCTGGGATCACCTCGATAATCGGCCCCAACGGTGCAGGCAAGTCGAGTTTGCTATCACTGGTATGCCGCTTGCAGCAACCGACTAGCGGAACCGTCACTTTAAACGGCAAACAGATTAGCCAGATAAAAAGCCCTGAGCTTGCCAGGAAACTGGCAGTACTGCGTCAGGAAAACTATATAGTCGCCAGATTGACCGTAGAAGATCTGATTTGTTTCGGCCGCTTCCCCTACCATCAGGGCAGACCCAACGCAGCTGATATAGCAAAAATAGACAATGTCATCGACTTCTTAGATTTGCAGCCATTTCGGCTTCGCTATATCAATGAGCTATCTGGTGGGCAGCGACAGCGAGCATTTATCGCCATGGTTTTAGCACAAGACACCCAATATCTATTTTTAGATGAACCGCTAAACAATTTAGATATGAAGCACAGTGTCAATATTATGAAACGGCTGCAACAGGCCGCACATGTAATGCACAAGAGTATTATCATGGTTATGCATGACATAAATTTTGCCGCCTGCTACAGCGACGAAATTATCGCCATGAAACAGGGCAGAATAATTTACCAGGACTGTCCAGAGATGATAATGCAGAGCCAGGTACTGGAAAATATCTACGATATGCCGTTAAAGGTGGTTGAGCTAGAGGGGCGACCGCTGTGCTTGTATTATCGCTAGCTAAAACGGGAAGGGCAGACAATTGAGCCGCGAGCTACCAGCTCGCGACTTATCAGATATAGCGCTAAAAACTAGAAATTAGCCTGACGCTTTTCCAGGAACGCCTGCATACCCTCACTCTGTTCATCAGAGGCGAAACTTAGTCCAAACAAGTCACTCTCCATCGCACAGGCATTCTCCAAATCCAGATCCTGGCCGCGCTGCACTAACTCTTTAGTCAGCTTAACCGCTACCGGACCATTTTTGCAGATTTTGGCTGCTAGTTTCAGACCTTGCTCAAGCAACTCTGCCTGTGGGTATACGTGGTTTACCAAGCCCCGTTGCAGTGCTTCGTTGGCATCCACCATTCTTCCAGAGACCAACATCTCCATCGCCATCGCCCGACCGACGATTCTCGGCAGACGCTGCGAGCCACCAAAGCCAGGGGTTACGCCTAAACAGACTTCCGGCTGACCCAATTTGGCATTTTCAGAGGCTAAGATAAAGTCACAGCTCAGTGCCAGCTCACAGCCGCCACCTAAGGCAAACCCATTAACTAAGGCGATCACTGGGACGTCCAAAGTTTCGAAGCGACGAAACACAGCCAGGGCTGTCTCGCCAAACTTCTTAGCCTGCAAGGGGGTTAAATTTTGCATCTGCGAGATATCGGCTCCCGCTACAAAAGCCTTCTCACCACTGCCTGTGACTAATAGTACCCGGGCGCTGCTGTCATCAGCGACTATCTGCAACGCGGCATCCATTTCCAGCAGTGTCTGCTGGTTTAATGCGTTGAGTACTTTAGGTCTGTTGATCGTCAGGCAATAAAGGTTGCCGTCCAGTTTCTCTAATAATATATTCTCAAACTGATCCATTATCTATTCCTCTGAATGTGTACTTCACAGATTACTATCAATCGTAGTCAAAAAATCCACGGCCGCTTTTGCGCCCGTTATAACCGGCATCCACCATCTGCTTTAATAGCGGGCAAGGGCGGTACTTGCTGTCACTAAAGCCTTCGTAGAGTACCTGCATGATACTCAGACAAGTGTCTAAACCTATCAAATCTGCCAACGCCAGAGGCCCCATCGGATGAGCTGCCCCCAATTTCATCGCCTGATCAATTTCTTCGGCGCTGGCCACACCTTCATACACAGTAAAAATAGCTTCGTTAATCATCGGCATTAATATGCGATTGACGATAAAGCCGGGACGATCCTGTGAAGTGACTGCGACTTTATTCAACTTATCTGCCAGCTGCAGCACACTTTGGTAGGTCTCGTCACTGGTTTGCAACCCCCTGATTACTTCTATTAACTTCATCAGCGGCACCGGATTCATAAAATGTAAACCTATGACCTGATCCGGTCGCTCGGTAGCCGCCGCCAGTCGAGTGATAGATATAGAAGAAGTATTAGTCGCCAGAATAGTACTGGGAGGGCAAATTTTGTCTAATTGGGAAAATATCTTGTGTTTCAGCTGTTCATTTTCGGTGGCGGCCTCGACCACTAACTGCGCACTGGTCAGTGCACTGAAGTCAGTGCTGCCTCTAATCCGCCCACTGATCAGCTCCGCCGATTCATTTAACAGCTCTTTTTCAGCCAGCTTTGCCAACGAGCGCTTTAATGTCGCAACTCCACGCTCTATCGCCGCGCTATCTATGTCATTCAAAATGACTTTAAAACCTGCAGTGGCAAAGACTTGCGCTATCCCCTGGCCCATTTGTCCCGCGCCAATCACCGCTATCGTTGTAAAGCTCATGTCGTTTCCTCTATAGCTATTATTTTGAAACTATTTTATACCTAAAGTATTTATAAAAACAATGCTACTTTAGCACTGTATGCACAGGGCATAAAAACTTGCTTGTATATTCCAAGACTCAGGACTTCAGTGTTTTTATTCTAGTAAATATGCGAACATATCGCTTAACAATAAATAAAAAAAATTAACACTCTTTAGCAGTAAACACTGACTATGCCTAATTCTTCAAAAACCAGACAGTTCAGCACCAGTATGCTAGATACTAACAGCGCTTTCTTACCTGCAGGTACAGACCCGTCAAAGACCATCAAAGTCGGTTTTATTTTACTGCAGCACTTCTCTATGATGTCTTTTACCGCCGCTGTCGACGTACTGATAACCGCCAATTTAGTCCAGTCGAAAAGTCTTTTTACGGTGAGCAGTTACGCCTTGCAAGAATCCAGTGTCACAAGTGACCTGGGGATTGATATTGCCGTCAATGGTCCCATTTCAGAGATTGAACTAGGCGGTGAGAATGCCCTGGATATATTAATTGTCTGCGGCGGCCTGCGCTGTACTTACCATGCACAACCTAAGCTGGATAGACTACTCAAAGCAGCCGATAGCAAGCAGCTACTGCTGGGCAGTCTATGGAATGGTGCTATAGCATTAGCGCAGGCAAAGACTTTGCACGACTTGCCCTGTGCCCTGCATTTAGACAATCACGCCCTGATGCAAGAGCAGCACTGTAGCGTCAACTTAACCCAGAGCAGTTTCAGCATTACCCCAAAACACATAAGCTGTGTAGATGCCATCGCCGCTCTGGAGATGATGCTAAAAACCGTTGAACGATTAAAGGGGCCAGAAATTGCGCGCGCCATTAAAGAAATTTTAAGCTGTAACAGATCCCGTGATAGGAACACTGATCAATTAGTGCAAAGTGGTGATAGCGAAGACTTTCCCGAGAAACTGCGCAGCGTCATTGCACTGATGAATAACAACATCGAAGAGCCGATAGCGATCGAGGAGATGGCGAGTTATCTGAAAACCAGTAGGCGGCAAATTGAACGTTTATTCAAACTGCACTTACACACGTCTCCATCCAGACACTACTTAGAGGTACGCCTGACCTATGCCAGGCGTCTGTTGCTACAAAGCGATGACTCTATCACTAACATCGCCATCGCCTGCGGCTTTGTAAGCAGCAATCATTTCAGCAATTGCTTTCGGGACTATTTTAAAGCGGCTCCCAGCACTTGCCGCAAGAGAAAATAGCACAACCATCGACCCGCAATTGCTTTCGCCGCTCATTCAGAGCGGCTCCCAGTACTTGCCGCAAGAGAAAATAGCAGGCTGATTAAGTACTAGCTATATCCACAAAAACAAAGCGCAAGAAGCGGTCAGTGTACCTGTGCCGCGAGTAAATAATTTCCAGCGCAAGTCCGTCGATAAAAAGCGTCGAATTGCCTGTCCCGCCAAGAGCCAGGGGATAATAGAGATAAAACTTAGCGGTGGGATGATCACTATAATCAGCCACAACAGATCAGCATTGGACTCCAGAGCCACTAAAATTAAACTGACCAGCGCCAGGGTCGCCGTAATTGCTTTAGGATTGGCGAATTGGAACAGCGCCGCTGACATGAAACGCATTGGCTTAGAGGCTGCGCGATCTGCCTGAGTATTACTGGCATTGGCCATTTTCCAGCCGATCATCACCAACCACAGCGATCCTGTAATTTTAAGCACTAGCATCAGCTGTGGGTAGGCATCAATCAACGGCTTAAGCCCTAAGACCGCCACACCGTTTAACAGGCAAGTGCCGAAAATAATACCCAGTAGATGTGGCAAGGTCTTTCTGAAACCAAAGTTAGCCCCTGAATATACTAACATCATGTTATTGGGGCCTGGCGTCGACCACATAGTGTAGGCAACTAATACAAATGGGCTGAGCAATTCTATATTCGACATCTGATACCTCTGTGCAATAAGCCAAACTGGCTGATTTTTCTTTACCGGCTGACAGTATAAGCTTAAGCTACCCTTAGACACAGATACAATAAATGGATTATTTGATGGGTACAGAGAATAACAACCTGCCGAGCTACTTGCGCATCGCACAGAAAATTGAGTGGCATATTTTGCAGGGTAAAATTGCCAAAGGGCATAAACTGGGCTCAATCCGACAGATGGCAAAACGAGAGGCCGTCAGCATCAATACTATTCGCTCAGCACTAGAGACCTTAACGCAAAGCGGTATCATCAACAGCGTGCCGCGCATCGGTTTTGTGGTCAGCTATCAGAGACCTGACGCCGATAACTCTCCGTTTGAAAATTTTATCCCGGACAGCCGCTTAGCCGAACCCTCCAAGCGCTGGCTGACCACTATGGTCATGGGCAATCGCGGCAGCAATCCTCACTTTCATATGGCAGTGCCCACAGACAGTAAAATGTTCATGAGTTTTCAGCGTCAGTTTCAACAGGCGATCATGCAAAACCTCAAGCGCGAGACCGACAACTCCTCGGGCTATAGCAAGTTACGTAAAACCCTCAGCGAGCAATTAGCGCAGCGCAATTGTCACGTCAATGCCGCTGATATCCAAATAACTAACGGTTGCCAGAACGCTTTAGAGCATGCACTGCGAGTGCTGTGTAAAGCGGGTGATACTGTGGCTATCCCGGTACCCGCTTTTCCCGGATACTTTGCCTTACTGGGGGTACTGGGACTGAAAGCACTGGAAGTCCCCATGTCACCTCTGGGGCCCGATCCAGAAATCCTAGAGCGAGTGATGCGCGATAGCGCGGTAAAAGCCGTGATAATTAACCCCAATTGCCACAATCCAACAGGCATTACCTTATCTGATGCCTACAAACAACAGATTGCCGACTGGGCGACAAAACACCAGACGCCGGTTATCGAAGATGACATTAACTCTATGCTCAACTTTGTCGGCAACCCTCCCAGCCTGATCTCAAGCTACGATCAGCAGGGTTGGTGTTTAATGGTCAGCTCTATTTCCAAAGTATTAGGTGATACGGAGCGTATTGGCTGGTGCTGCCCGGGGCGTTTTAAAACCGAATATATGACCCAGTTTGCCGTCAGCCAGATCAGCAGTTCCTATTTTCCGCAACAAGCGCTGACTCGCTATTACCTGGGATCGCTGTATCAAAACCAATTGCGCAACTGGCGTCTGGAGATAAAAGTTGCGACCACCGCTGTCACTTTACGATTGCTGGAAAAACTCGCAGATAAGATTCAGATAACCCAGTCTACAGGGGGATATGCACTGTGGATTAAACTGCCGGATCAGATAAGCGCCCAGCAGTTACTGGAGCGTGTCGACCCGCAAAAAATTGCTTTTCTCAGCGGTGAACTGTTTAGTTTAGAGCCGCGCTTTAAGCAATTTATTCGCTTGACCATCATGCCACCCCTAGAAGAGGGTACTTTTCTGGGAGTAGATCATTTAATAGCGGTGATTAAACAGGCATTGTGAAATAAAGTCTGGGGATGCATCTAAAACGCCCCGGCAGGACAGCGTAAAGATCCGCTGTCACTGCTGGCCTTTTTTTCGCGAGCCGAAACCTTTTATATTAAATAAATTTCCTAATAGCATCAGGGCGCCACCGATAAGAAGGGCCAGCTCAAACGCTTCTGCGTATAAAAGAACCCCAAGTAATGCGATAAACGGGAGCCTGAGAAAGTCCAGCGTAACAATGGTTGTGATCTCAGCGTGTTGCATGGCTTTGATTGTACAATAGTGAGCCGCTAGCGCGGCTAGTCCTACTACGCTTAACCACAGCCACTGAATTCCCACTGGGGTTACCCACCCCTCTATAGACATGACCAACCCTATAGGCAATTGAATGACACACATATAAAACAGTATTGAGATAGGCTTCTCAGAGGCTGAAAGGTACTTGGTTGCAGAATAAGAAATTGCGAAAGTTACTGCTGCGCCCAACACAATCAATGACGCTACATCTACAATGGCATAGCCCGGTTGCACAATGATTAAGACCCCCAGCAGGCCAAAACAGATTGAGATCACTTTTCTTTGGGTAATTTTTTCACCGAGAAAAAGCGCAGCAATAATTAACGTCCAGACCGGGGTGGTAAATTCCAGCGCAAAAACTTCAGCCATTGGCAGCAAGCCTATACCGACAAACCAACCATATTGCCCGGCAAAGTGAAATATATTGCGAAACACATGCAAGCCTAGTTTTTGCGTGCCAATAAGGCCTTTCTGTTTGCTAAAAGTTATCACTAAGGTAAGACATATAAGCCCTAGCACGCTGCGAATAAACAACGTTTGGAAAATGGACAGCTCCCCGCTTAGCTCTCTTCCGCCAACTGCCATTAGGCTGAATGAAATCATCGCCCCGAACATCCACATAACCGCTTTCATTGCTTTCCATACCCCTCGCTATAAAAGCGCTTACAATTTGTTAACTATGCGGTTTAAACAACAGCTTATAGTAATTCCATAATATTGATTATTACAGATTATCAGTCATCTTGGCAGCATTAGTATCGGCGGGCTGTACCCTCCACTGTACTTCCAGACCAGGCCTTGGCTTGCGAGGCACCATCCGTGCCAGCACTAGCGAAACACCCGCCATCGCCGCCCCGGTTAAAAATACCAGCGCCGGAGAGCTCAGCCATAACAAGCCATACAGCGCCGGTAGCACTATCGCGGCACAGTGGTTGATAGAGAAAGCCACACCTGCAGTCTGGGCAATATCTTTGGGATCGGCGATTTTCTGGAAGTAAGTTTTTTGCGCAATTGCCATCGAAAATAATAAGTGATCAACAATATATAAGAACACAGCAATCGCCGGACTAGTGACAAAGGCATAGGCACTGAATACCAAGATCAAACCGACATACTCTATTGTCAGAGTGCGTTTTTCGCCCCACTTACCGATCAACTTACCGATTTTAGGCGCAAAGAAAATGTTCAGTAAACCGTTGGCTAAAAACATCAACGCAATTTCCGATACTGAGAAGCCGAACTTCTCGACCATCAAAAATCCCGAGAACACCACAAATATCTGCCGTCTAGCCCCACCCATAAATACCAACGCATAGTACAGCCAGTAGCGCTTATGTAACTTAATCTTTTTATTCTGTTCAACTTTTCCAGTGTACTGAGGGAAGAAAAACCAGCAGAAACAGGCGATCAGCATAGTGATGACACCACCGATAACATAGATGGTTTTCATCTCCAAGTGCAATATTTCAATAAAGAACCACACGCCGGAAAAAGCCACTAAGCTGGCGGCTGAGCCAACGGCGACCATCTTGCCCATTTTATAGGCCGCTTCCTGTTTGGCAAAAATTTGCAGTGACAGAGACTGGTTAACCGTCTCATAGTAGTGAAAGCCCAGCGACATCAGCACTGTAGTACAGTAAAGACCAATCTCCGTCGGGAAGTAACCGGTAAGAGCGGTACCTAACCCCATAATCAACAGTGACAGCAACGCCAGTGTCTGCTCTCTGAGAATCAGTAGCAAAAACACTACCGCAAAGGCCATAAAGCCGGGAATTTCACGCAGTGACTGCAATATTCCGATTTCCACCCCGGTAAAATTAGCCGCCTCAATAGTGAAGTTATTCAGCAGCGCCTGCCATACCCCGAAGGCGATGGGAACGGCTGCAGCCATCAAATACAGTAATATTTCCGGACGTCGCAAACTCTGCATTTTTTACTCCAAACTCATTAAAGAAAGGTAATGACACCTTAGTTAAATCGAGAATCTACTTTAAATGTAGTTGCAATTGGCGTATATAGACTAGTATGACAATAAATAACGCAAACAAGACAAATATCATCCAAATACCCGATCACTGGACCAGCATGCAGGGCAAACCGCTGCAAGCCGCTGAAGATATCCCCAGGCGTATCTTAGTGCGTAGCTCCGTCGGGGATTCCTCAGAATACGTTCCTATGCATAGTCACGCCTGGGGACAGTTGTTATTTCTCACTGAGGGGTTAGTTAAAGCCAGCGCTAAAGGTGCGGGCACTTGGATAGTCCCTCCGCAGCGAGCAGTATGGCTCCCGGCGCATATTGAACACGATATAAAAGTGATCCACACAGTGAAGATGCGCAACGTCTATATCGCCCCGCAAGCCGCCTTGCACTTGCCAACGAGCTGTCAGGTAATCAATGTCTCCAGCTTATTAAGAGAGCTCATTATTGCACTGGCGGGGTTGCAACCACTCTACGATGAGCAGGGCGCCGACGGTCGACTGGTAGATGTATTTCTCGACCAGCTGCACCTCAGCGAAGAAATGCCATTGCACTTACCGCAACCGCGCAGCGACACTCTGTTGAAAATTACCGGCGCCCTCAGTGCCCGACCCGAGCAACATTTCAGTATGCAACACTGGCAGCAGACGCTGGGCATCAGCAGCCGTACTTTAGCCCGGAAATTCTCTGAAGAGACCGGGATGACCTACAGTCAGTGGCGACAACAGGCAATCTTGTTGAATGCCCTGCAGCGTATTGCCCAGGGAGAGGCTGTGGCCAATATAGCGTTAGATCTGGGTTACCAGAGCCAGAGCGCCTTTATCAGTATGTTTAAAAAAGCACTGGGGAAAACACCGGGGCAGTATTTTTCCAGTCGGCAGGAAGAGGGGATCGGTAGTAGGTAGGCAGGTAGCGAGTCGTAAGTCGTAAGGATTTTTTTATGCATAGAAAAACAGAACCTAATCCGCTAACATTTTTGCAAGCAACTTATCTATCTCTATTTTAAATCCTTTATCTTCAATTTTATTAGCGCTGATTTTTGCATTTTGCAGGTTTTTGATAGCTGCGTCGGTCTGACCTAGTTCGATTTGTAATGTCGCCATAGAAAATGCGATTGATGACATATGATCTTTCGAATTAATAGCGATGGATTTTTCCAGGGCTTTTTCGTAACCCGCCACAGCGTCTTCTAACTCTTCTGTAAAATCTGCAAGAGTTTCCCATTGTACCGGGTGATCTTTATCAGTATTTTCGTTGTCGACACAAATAGCCTTTAACTCTGCATAGAGCAAATTGAACTGCTCTACATCTTCGTTACTGGCAGCCTCCATTAGCTTTTCAGCCAGGCCATGAACAGCTTTGTATATTTTGGTATTCATCATCACTACTTACCTTTTCCTACAACGTAAATGTCTAGGGACATCCCTATTTTACAAAGCATAATATCACATGTTTTCAAATTATTAGTTGCAACAAAAGGATTTAAAACGAGTGATCATGTTATCTACAATCTCAATCTACAGCACAGTTTTAGCAGTACTGTACTGATTTTAAGTCTGTTCTGGTAAGGCTGCTCTTAGGTCTAGGAAGCCAAGGCATAGAATCAAACAATATAAATAACTGTATCTCTAAACACTGCTAGCAAACCGTTAAAGCCCTTGTCGGTTAACACAGCCATTGGCTATTGCATAATAACCACTGTCAAAGACAAGATTTAAAAAAGATCAGTTATAGAGTGTGAGCTGTAAAGGCGTGAGGCAATCGATTATAGCGACTAGTAGACCAGCAGCCAGAGGATGTTTTTCCAGTAGATCAGTTCAAAAGCAGAGCCTAAGATAAGCAATGCCAGAACAACTAAAGGACCTGCTGTGTTAATCCAACGCCAAATATTGTGCTTAAAAAAATGTTTTTTAGCTTTTTTTGTCGCAGCTTTGCTACTGCTTAAATATATATTTTGCATTGTGTTATCCCCCGT
>MAAB01029721.1_pt1 | contig 21158 bp, 22 predicted proteins | sample 1115991 | NCBI WGS metagenome assembly MAAB01 (sample SAMN04961124, study PRJNA320927) | seawater metagenome | isolation source: sample BD02T18 sea water enriched with oil for 18 days | place: USA:Gulf of Mexico | collected 2013-07-27
AAATAAACACAAGCCACTAGGTATCCTTGCCTTAGCAGGCGTTGCGCCGTATCAAGAAAAAGCTGGCGAAGAGTACATGGATGAGCCACAGCAAGAGCATTTTAAGAAAATCTTAGATGCTTGGCGTGTACAGTTACGTGAAGAAGTTGATCGTACCGTAACGCATATGCAAGACGAAGCAGCAAACTTTCCAGATCCTGTGGATAGAGCAGCTCAAGAAGAAGAGTTTAGTCTTGAATTACGTACACGAGACCGTGAGCGTAAACTTATCAAGAAAATTGAAAAAACCTTACAATTAATTGAAGATGACGATTTTGGTTTTTGTAAATCTTGTGGCATAGAAATTGGTATTCGCCGTTTAGAAGCTCGCCCTACAGCAGATCTTTGTATTGAATGTAAAACGCTAGCTGAAATTAAAGAACGCCAAATGGCTGGCTAATTGCCAGTGAACTTTAGCTAGTTTTCACTCGACCTAGTTTCGTATGCAAAACGTGCATAACAAGCGACCACTAGAGCCTAGAAAGGCTCAACAATATCGTGGTCGCTTTGCGCCATCTCCTTCTGGTTTCCTTCATTTTGGCTCCCTTATCGCTGCTTTAGCGAGTTTTCTCGATGCAAAAGCGTTTGTTAACGATTATGGTGAGCATGGAAAGTGGCTTATTCGCATTGAGGATATAGATCCGCCTCGCGAAAAGAAAGGCGCTAGCGCGGCAATATTAACAACCCTTGAAGCCTTTGGGCTGCACTGGGATGAAAAAGTATTGTATCAAAGTACACAATCACAATATTACCGTGACATTTTATCTACTTTAGCACGACAAAAGCTAAGCTATTATTGTCAATGCACTCGCGCTCAAATCAAGGCTATCGGCGGCATCTATCAAGGCCATTGCCGTACCGCTAATTGCCAATCTACTGACAGCGCCACTAGACTCATTAATCAATACGGTTTACATCAATTTAGTGACCTTTTTCAAGGTGAGGTAGTTTGCGATAAAGCATTAGCAGATGAAGACTTTATTATTCATCGTAAAGATGGTTTATTTGCCTATCAACTTGCAGTCGTTGCCGATGATATTGCGCAAGGTATAACCCATGTTGTTAGAGGTTGTGATTTACTCGAACCTACCGCGCGTCAACTGACCTTTTTTCAGACCTTACACAATACTTTTTTAGCATGTAAAACTCCACAATACGGTCATATTCCTTTAGCTATAACAAGTGAGGGATATAAACTTAGCAAGCAAAATAAAGCGCCCGCAATTAATAACGCAAACCCACAGCCAGCGTTAATTGCAGCACTCACCTTCTTAGGCCAAGCACCTACGCCAGAGTTAATCAGTGCTAGCGTCGCAGAAATTATTCAATGGGCGATAAATAATTGGCAAAGACACCGAGTACCTAAAACTCTCGAGATAAACATAGATTAAGTTCAACCGTTTTAAGAAACGCTTTATCATATATTAATAAAGGAAATATTATGTCTACTAATACACACAATACTATTGTAATTACAGGAGCCAATCGTGGCATTGGTTATGCTATGGCTAGGTTTTGCCAACAACGTGGTGATACCGTTTACGCACTTTGTCGTAAAAGTTCTAAAAACCTAGACTCTCTTGGTGTAAACGTAATAGAAGATATAGAAATAACTAAGCAAGACAGTATCAATAAAGCGGTATCAGCACTGAATGGTATTAACATTGACTTATTAATAAACAATGCGGGAATTTTACGAGATGAACAGCTGAGTAATCTTAACAAAGATACGATTATTGAGCAGTTTAATGTGAACGCGCTTGCGCCCTTATGTTTAAGCCATGCTTTATTAACAAATTTATCTTCAGGTAGTAAAATAGCCTTTATCACTTCTAGAATGGGCTCTATTGCCGATAACACCTCAGGAGGAAGATACGGTTACCGCATGTCAAAAGCAGCTCTAAATATCGCTGCAGTATCATTGGCAAGCGATCTTACCGAGAACAATATCGCGGTCGGTATTTATCATCCAGGTTATGTTCAAACCGAGATGGTAAACAGTAATGGTATATTAAGTAATGGTGACATCAGCGCGAACGTAGCGGCTGAGCGACTAATTACCTTAATGGATGATTTAACCATGGCAGATTCAGGTGTATTTAAGCACTCAAATGGTGAAACATTACCTTGGTAACTTTAGTTAAAAGAAAGTCCTTTAGGATAGAAAAATAACCTGTCAATCTCATGCTTGTTTTTCTATCTATATTTTGCTGCTTTTTCACGCTATTTACCACAACGGTTATTCTCTTTTGTCCTGCACTGTTATATCATTGCGCCACTATTTTATGTCTGTATTAAAGGCCTGTGATTATCAAAAGCGTTATTAATTTATGCAAAAAAGTTTTCTCCAAGAAAGTGAGTAAAGCTCCCGCTAAAACGACTCCTAAAAAAGACGCAAAAAAAAGCGCCCGTAGTAACACGACTGTTACCACTGCATCCTTTGATAATCCATTGATATTCTCGCGAGATCAGCATCCAGTTTCGCGCAAATTTCTTAGCCCCAATGCACTTAAAGTTCTATATCGCTTAAATAAGGGCGGTTTTGATGCCTACCTTGTTGGTGGTGGCGTTCGCGATATTCTATTAGGTTTGAAGCCTAAAGATTTTGATATTGCAACGAATGCCACACCTGATGAAATTAAAGAATTATTTAGAAACTGCCGATTAATTGGCCGACGTTTTCGGTTGGCACACATTGTTTTCGGTCGGGAAATTATTGAAGTTGCTACTTTCAGAGGCCATCATAATAATGCTTCTGAACAAGTAAAAAGTTGTAAAAAAACATCTAAACAAAGTGAAGATGGCATGCTGTTGCGTGACAACATATATGGCACTATCGATGAAGATGCAGAGCGCAGGGACTTTAGTATCAATGCCTTATATTACTCGGCAAAAGATTTTAAGGTCTATGATTTCGCTAATGGTGTTCAGGATGTAAACGATAGAGTAATCCGTTTAATTGGTGATCCCGAAACACGTTATCGAGAAGACCCTGTTCGTATGCTACGAGCAATTCGCTTTGCCACTAAACTTGATATGAAAATCTGTGATGAAACTAAAGCACCGATTAAAGAACTTTCCTCATTAATGGCCAATATACCGGCAGCACGCTTATTTGAAGAATTCTTAAAAATGTTTATTTCAGGCAAAGCCGTGGCAAACTTTGAGCAATTACGTCGTTATAATCTCTTTGGTTATTTCTTCCCTGCTGTAGATCAAGCGCTTAACAATGAGCAAAACGAGCAACGTTTTTTACTCGATTTTATTATGTTGGCGATGGAAAATACCGATAAACGCATAAATAACAATCAACGAGTTACCCCGGCATTTTTATTCGCGGCTATGCTTTGGTACCCCTTGCAAAAGCATATTCAGCAAATTAAAGTCACCACTCAACTAACGCCACAGGATCTATTTTTTGCAGCGTTGAATGAAATAATGCCTGAGCAGCAACGTAGTATTGCCATACCTAAAAGATTCCAATCAGTCATTAAAGATATTTGGATTTTGCAAGATAAGTTAGCTCGTCGCGAAGGCAAGCGAGCCTTTAAAGCGTTAGAGCATCCTAAATTTAGAGCCGGTTATGACTTTTTATTATTACGTGCGCAAATAGAAGCAACACCCGAACTGAACGAATTAGCCCAATGGTGGACTGATTTTCAAGACGTGTCCAATGAAGCACGTATTCAAATGATCAAAGGTGTGAAGTTGCCACAAGGTTCAAAACGACGCCCAGCAAAAAAACGCCGCAAGCCCGCTGCAAAACCACCTGAATCTTAACGGCAAACAAATGCAAAAAAAAATAATGGCGTACATCGGCTTAGGTAGCAACTTATCCAACCCTAGAGTTCAGGTAGTTAATGCCGCTAAAGCAATAGGTAATATATCTGAAAGTAATGTCATATCATTATCGTCTTTATATTTAAGTAAACCTATGGGTCCTCAAGATCAAGACGATTACATCAATGCTGTCATTGCCTTAGAGACGGGTTTATCGGCGCTTGAATTATTAGATGCTTTACAAGGTATAGAAAACTCAGCTGGTCGTGTGCGCAAAGATAACCGTTGGGGCGCACGAATTCTCGATTGTGATATTTTACTGTACGGTAATGACTCCATAGAAAATGAACGGTTAACCATTCCTCACTATGGCATGAAACTGCGAGAATTTGTGCTACTTCCCTTAGCAGAAATTGCACCTTCATTACATTTACCAGACGGTAGTTCAATCAGCGAACTTGCAAGTAAAATAAGTAATAATGGTATAGTAAAATTATCATTATCAACATAATGAATATTAAAACTATAATCCTTAACAGTATACTCATTAACGCTAACCGCTTAATAAACTAATTAACCTATTCGGAAAAGTCATGGCTAAAATCACTACTGCAAGCTTGCTCAACATGAAAGAGCAAGGCGAAAAAATATCAACTATTACCGCCTACGATGCCAGCTTCGCAAAACTATTTGATCAAGCAGGTATACACGCCATTTTGATTGGCGACTCTTTAGGTATGGTATTGCAAGGTCAAGACAGTACATTACCAGTGACCATAGAAGATATGGCTTATCACACCCGTTGCGTAAAGCGAGGCGTAGAAGAAACCCTTATTATTGCTGACATGCCATTTATGAGCTATGCCAATGAAGAGCAAGCTTTAGCAAATGCTGCCTTGTTAATGCAAGCGGGTGCTAGCATGGTAAAAATAGAAGGGGGTGCTTGGCTTAATGGTACCATCTCTGCGCTCGTTGAGCGCGGCGTCCCTGTTTGTGCTCATTTAGGTTTAACGCCACAGTCAGTCAATATATTGGGTGGCTTTAAAGTACAAGGCCGCGACGATAATAAAGCCCAACAAATGATTACTGATGCAAAAGCACTTGAAGCAGCCGGCGCTCAATTATTAGTGCTTGAATGCATTCCTGCGAGCTTAGGTAAAGCCATCTCACAAGCGCTTACTATTCCAACTATCGGTATAGGCGCGGGTAAAGATACTGACGGACAAATTTTGGTCATGCACGATGCCTTAGGTATCGCCTGCAACTATATGCCGAAATTTTCGCGTAACTTCTTAAAAGATACCGGTGATATTAAAAAAGCCATTGAGCTTTATATTAGTGAAGTCAGCCAAGGTAACTTCCCCGGTGACGAACATATATTCAAATAATCATCACGAACAAGTAAATTGACTTAAAATCTGTAAATGTACATACACAGAACAATTAATAAGATACTAACAATAACAAACTTATACCAAATAACGGCAAGAAAAAATTATGGAAACAGTCAGTAAAATTAATGAATTACGTGAACAAGTAAAAGCATGGCGTCAGCAAGGTTTAACCATTGCTTTTGTTCCGACCATGGGTAACTTACATGCAGGTCATATTTCGTTAGTGACTGAAGCACATAAGCACGCTGATAAAGTTGTTGCCAGTATCTTTGTCAATCCTATGCAATTCGGTGTAAATGAAGACATTGAGAATTACCCGCGCACCATGGCTGATGATCAGAAAAAATTGACTGCCGCAGGTACCGATTTACTTTTCACACCAACACCTGACATTATTTATCCAAAAGGTTTAGCAAAACAAAGTTTTGTAGAAGTACCAAATATCTCAGATGGTTATTGTGGGGAAAGTCGCCCTGGTCATTTTCGCGGTGTTGCTACCATTGTCTGTAAATTATTTAACTTAGTACAACCAGACGTAGCATGTTTTGGCTTAAAAGATTATCAGCAGGTACAAGTCATTCAAATTATGGTTGAAGACTTGTCGATGCCAATTAAAATCATTCCCGTAGCAACTATCAGAGAAGAAAGCGGATTAGCCCTGAGCTCCCGAAATGGTTATTTAACGGTTGAAGAAAAAGCGACAGCGCCAGCCTTGTACCAAAGTTTGCAATGGTTAGCAGAACAAATTAGAGCAGGCTATGCTCAGCAAGACAGTATTGATTTTATTGGCTTAGCTAAACAAGCAGCAAAAGCTATTAATGATGCTGGTTTACATACTGATTACCTCCATGTTTGCCACGCTCAAACATTGCAGCCAGCAAGTGAAGATGATACTCAGTTAGTGCTTTTAGCGGCTGCACACTGTGGTAAAGCTCGCTTAATTGATAATTTGCAAGTCAATCTAGCCTAGCCGTCTTTGTTTATTGTAAGCAGTTAACATCGTAAGAATGATTGATAATTCATTAAATCCTTGCGTTATAGTAGCGAAGAAAAATGATAAAAAGTCGATTTTACGTTTCTACAAAGATAACCATTATCCGGCGAGATTCATTGGCTTAGATCGTTGTTATCTGCTTAAGGTAGATAACAATATTATAGCGAGTGTAATTATCTCACAGGGTAATAAATCGCAGCAGCTAGATCCAAGCATTGCAAGTAACAGCGAGCTAAATCTGCAGCAAAGTAAAGTACCATATTTTTTACATGCCTTGCTGGTAACGCCAAAGTACCAAAGGCTAGGCTATGGTGAGTACCTACTAAAACATGTGATGATGAAGCATCAACCGTTAATTTGCTTTGCACAAGAATCTCTTAGTCAGCTGTACTTAAATAATGGCTTTACCAATATTACAGGTAATGTATTTAACCAATGCTTACCCCCTGATTTAATAAATCGATTTCAACGATATTCAAAAAAGAAACCTGACCTAAAAGCCTTCATCTGTCATTGCTTAGTGTAAAACACTGATAGCAAGAAACTTAAGCACTGCTTAGCTGTTATTTTTCACTGATTAATTTTAAAACGTAACTTTTTCTGCAAACTAACAAGGCCAATACTAAACCAAGTTGTAATAACAAATGGCGCAGTAAAAGCAGGCATTGCAACCAACTCAAAACCTCTAGTAAGCAGCACAGTAAAAATAAGAGCAAAAAATATAAGCCAGTACCTACTTGGATAACGATCGGCAAGCGCAATTGCGACCAAGCAACTATTAAAGCTATAGAGTCCTAAAGTGGCTTTTTCTTGGGAGAAGCCAAACGTAGCTGCAACGAGTAACCCGGTAATCGAGCCCAAAACGACCCATACAACCGTTTTATAAGAACTACACAGCAAGGCACAACAAAACACCACACCTGAAAGCCAGTTACCTTGTAACATAACCTGCCCTACACCACGGAAAACACCGAAAAATAAATCAATGAGAGAGTTTGATATTGGGCTAACAAGCCCTATTGGGCTAACCATTGTTATCCCAAAAAAATCAATGAGCAAAACAATCAGCCATATAGTAAGTATAAAGGGCGCTGTCAGTGCTGGAGTGCTAGACATTTTGCTCATCATAATATGCATAAGGAGTGCTGAAAAAGCACCACCAACGATCACTAAGACGAGAGAGATACTGCTAAGCGGCAATAGGGAAAACACTGCAACTCCAACCAGTGCAGCATTGAAACCATAAAAACCTCTTTTTACACAATCAGAATCGTAATTGAGTAACTTAGCGGTTACTAAACTCGATAAAAGTGCCAAGACGCCCCCTAATAACATCGTAGGTGAGTTTATTCCAATACCAATAATGAATAAAAGTCCGGTGCTAAGGTTTGATTGCAACATGATTTGAGCTGAACTGCTTAAGAAACATTTAGTAAAATGCTCAAGGTAGTGGTTCATGAAAATGTATTACCCGAAACTATTGGCAGGAACATCACTATCAACATTAAAAATATGACAATGACATATCTCAACGATTACTCCCTAAGAAAAAGAGTGCTTTTTTGGGGGGGGATAAGCCACTGAAAGCGATCAGTAGCTAATGATTAAACGTTCACAATTAGTCGTTACAGAGATACTTTAACGTTGTGATAACTTGTTCAACCGAGGTAGCCCATGCTTGTGCGGAGGCATCCACTTCTTTTAACGGATGAATTAATTCTTCACTATGAAGGGTGATATAAGGCTTATTTAATGCAGCACAATAACCGGCATCAAAAGCGGCATTCCATTGTTTATATTTATCACCAAAACGGATAATAGCAACATCACAACGCTCAATAAGCGTTTTTGTTCGTATGGCATTCACTTTTGCCGATTTATTATCACGCCAAAACTGCTCGGCTTCAGCGCCAAGGTGATCACCTGCACTATCACTCGTTTCATGATGAGTAACCGCAGAAGAAAACACGATATTTAAATCACTTTCTTGGCAACCTTGGATAATTTTATCGCGCCAATCAGTATGAATCTCTCCGGAAAGGTATACATTTAATTTCATTGCTACGCCTTTTCTATTTAGTTAAAACTATAGACACCCATAGTACATTAATTCCTCGTCAGGCAATATACGCATAGCGTGGAATAGCATTTCACTATGTGAAAAAGAATAAACGAAGTGGGATCGATGAGCTAAAAACGGCACCACAAATAAAAAGCCCTTCTATCGCTAGCTAACGATAGAAGGGCTTTAGACACACCAATCAACAAGCATATATGCGTTAATTGTGCTTTTCTTCTAGTTGAGACTTAGGAAGCATGGCATTAAGTGCAATAGCAACTAAGCCACATAAACTAATACCTGTTAGGCTAAAGTCATCATTGCCAATAGCCATACCACCAATACCAAAGACCAAAGTTGTCGAAACAATAACTAGGTTACGCTGTTCAGCAAGATCAACTTGAGCTTTTACTAAGATATTCATCCCAACTCCAGCAATAGAACCAAAAAGCAGAATTAGAATACCGCCCATAACTGGAGCTGGTATGGTTTGCAGTGCTATACCGAATTTTGCCACAAATGCTAAACCAATAGCAAAAGCAGCAGCCCAAAGCATGATTCTAGGATTGAACATTTTAGTAAGCATTACCGCACCAGTCACTTCAGAATAAGTAGTATTTGGTGGTCCACCGAAAAACGCGGCCAAAGAAGTCGCCAAACCATCACCTAAGAGTGTGCGGTGTAAGCCCGGCTTTTTAGTGTAATCCTTACCCGTTACACTACCAATCGCGATAATATCACCCACGTGTTCAATCGCCGGTGCAATGGCTACAGGTAACATGAATAGAATAGCGGTTAAATTAAACTCTGGCGTGACAAAATTAGGAATGGCAAACCATTCACTATTTCCAATAGCTTCAGTACTGACCATACCCATTACTGATGCCATGATATAACCGACAAAAACGCCAGCCATAATTGGAATTAAACGGAAAATTCCTTTACCTAAAGTAGCGACTAACAATGTAGTTATTAATGCCGACATAGAAACGATTAAAGAGTCAGCGTAAGGAAACAATACAGCTGATCCATCACCCGCTTTACCCATCGCCATATTCACCGCTATTGGCGCAAGACTAAGTCCAATGACCATAATGATTGGGCCTGTTACAACAGGCGGCATTAATTTATGTAAAAAACCAGCACCACGTATCGCAACAATACTGGCAATCAGTACATAGACTAAACCAGTGACGAATAAAGATCCCATAGCAACCTCAACTCCCCAGGTTTGAACTGAGTAGGCAATTGGAGCTATGAAAACAAAAGATGATGCCAAAAATAGTGGCACTTGCTGTTTGGTAATAAATTGAAATAGGATAGTACCTATTCCTGCCGTAAATAAGGCGACACTTGGGTCTAGCCCGGTGATTAATGGCATTAATACCAAGGCGCCAAAAGCAACAAACAACATTTGCAGCCCAGCAAGGGCATTACGCCAAGTTGGTTGGTTAAAGCTGCTATTATCTATAGAAGGTTCCGACATGAATCGTCCTATTAAGTGATTATATATTTATTTTATTCGTGACTATTCAACAGCTTTATTTGGTACCAAATATTTTGTCACCCGCATCACCTAATCCAGGGATGATATAACCACTCTCATTCAAATGGTCATCAATCGATGCTGTATAGATATCTACATCTGGGTGAGCATTTTGAACTTTTTCAATACCTTCTGGCGCTGCAACTAAAACTAATGCACGAATATTTTTACAACCAGCTTCTTTTAATATATCGATAGTGGCATTCATTGAACCACCAGTAGCTAACATAGGATCGATGATTAAAGCTAAACGTTGATCTATATCACCAGCTAATTTTTCGAAATATGTCACAGGCTCGAGCGTTTCTTCGTCACGATAAAGGCCCACAACACTAATCTTTGCACTAGGCATAAGCTCTAATACACCGTCCAACATGCCTATACCGGCACGAAGAATAGGCACTACGGTCGCTTTTTTGCCAACTAAACGTTGACCAGTAATTTCACCGTCCCAGCCTGCCATTTGAAAATCTTCCAGTTGAAGATCTTTAGTTGCTTCGTAAGTTAATAAAGAGCCTACTTCCGCTGAGAGTTGACGAAAGCTTCGAGTGCTCATGTCCTTAGCGCGCATTAGGCTAATTTTGTGTTGTACTAATGGGTGTTTTATTTCTTGTACTGACATGCGTTTTAATCCGATGTGAAAATTTTGCTTATTTTCACATAAATTAGTCAGATATTGGAGCGGTTTTCAGTATATTTATCTACTTTAGTTAGTAAGATCAAAGAAAATAAGTAGTGATAATTTTTGATGAGAATTTTATTTCTCGTTAATAAAAGTTGCGAGTTACTTTCTACGGTAAATTTACCATTAGTCTGTATCTATATTAAGCAAATTTGCCGGAGAGAATTGATCCGTTAGCACGGGACTATCATCAGACCAATCTTGATGTGTTGCCGTTGACTCCATATTTTTATAAAGTTGCTTTGCATCGACACCTATAGCTAATAACTTAAAGGCTAACTCATTAACAATATTCTTCTTAGCGACTTCCCACTGTTCATTGTTAATATTTTCAACGAGCCCGTTATTTAGGGCTAATATTATTCGATTACTATTATCAGGATTACTTACCTGATAATAGTCACCAAAAACAGCTTTATAGGTCGCTGACTCATAAGCGTAGAGTTTACTTGAAGAGAATGTATTTGCTGTAAGAATACCCTGAGGAGAAAGTAAACGTTTAGTTTCTGACAGGTATTCTTTAGTCATTAAATGCTCAGGAATATAATCCCCATTGAATGCATCAAGTATAATCCAGTCGTATTCTCTCTGCTTTAATAATGCTCTTTTGACAAAGACTCGACCGTCCTGACTGTATGTTTTTATTTGATCATTTTCCAAATAGCCAAAGTATTGTTGAGCGACCTTAATCACACTCTTATCTATTTCTACGTTATCAATGTAACTTTCAGGCAATAACTGGTGTAAAGTATTTGACATTGTGCCGCCGCCTAAACCAATGATCAAAATACGTTTTGGCTCAGGATTAACTAATAAACCGGTAAGCAACTGTTTAGTATAATTAAAAACTAATCGTTGTGGTTGGCTTTTCAGAAAGCAGCTCTGCCGTGTTTTAGTGCTTTTAACATTAAATTTCAAGCAGCGTAAATCCCCATTATCTTCCACGAGAATATTTCGATATAAAGAACGCTCACTATGAATCACTTCAGCCAGTACATTATTGGTAAGACAAATAGCTAACACAACACTAAGGCTTTTAATAAATTTAACCACTGATTTAAGCATGACGGATATCTCGCTCTACTTTCGTTTTAAATAAACTAGCCTTAGCTTTGGCAACGACAATAGTAATGAAACCTAATAGGCTAAGTATAAGACTCACACTGACCACAATGGTGTTTATATCAAACCATAAGACCAGATAAAAAGAAGTAATAATAGTGCCTAAAGCACTGCCTAAGGTAGAAACAAAATATAATTTCCCAGCGACCTGACCACTTTCATTAGAGTTTCTAACTAACAATCTAACCGAATAAGGCGATAACATACCTAAAATAATCGTTGGCACAAAAAAGAGGGCTGTCGAGGCTAGTAATGAGCCGTAACGTGAGTCTTCAACGGTCAAAAAAATACTCTCCATTAGCCAAGTACTTGATGTGGCAATGGGTACTAAGGTCATTCCAGCAATAATGAAAATAGTGCCATAACGGGTAAGTGAGGCAGAACGGGTGGAAAACTTCCCCCCTAGTAAATAACCTAACGCTAAACTGAGCATGAACACCGTGATGATACTGCCCCAGATATGGACACTACTGCCAAAAAAAGGGGCAAGAATCCGTCCTGCTAGCAGCTCAATACACATGATGGAAAAGCCACTCGTAAAAGCAAGGAAGTAAATAAATAGATTGCTGTAATTAACTGAACTTTTGGATTCTTGCATGCTTTATATAATTATTATTATGGAAATTTATATAAACACTGTAAATTATTTTTTTGAATTTGGGTAGTAAACAACGTTATCTTCCTTGATGCCTGTAATACTTAATCGCGACCTGCTCTCGGCATATATTCCGTTGATGCTGGAGCTAAACTTATCAACTCACCTTAAAATAGCCGCTAGATTACTGATTATCGTCTCCAAACAAAGCGCTACAATAGCTCAATGACCGTGAGGCATCATAACTATCATTATCTTTGCAACGCAGCATCACTCCTGTCTACAGTGCACATATAATTAACCATCTTAGTCCTAGGCGTTAAATACGCTTAATTTCGATAGAAATATGTGAAAGCTGTGGCAATATTTTCTTTAAAATACCTTTATATTCAACTGACGTTAAGGGGCTCGCAGATGTCACTTTAAGAATTGCTGCCTGGTGTGCTGTCGCTATTGTCCATACATGTATATCATTGACCACAGTGTTTTTGTCACTTAATGCATTTGAGATCTTTTCTAATGTTGATTTTTTTACCGACTTATCAAGAAGAATATCACTAGACTCTTTCACTAAACTATAAGACCAGCGTAAGATCACTATAGCGCCAACAACCCCCATTACGGGATCCATCCATACTAAACCAATATATTTCCCTACTAACAAGGCAATAATGGCCAATAAAGACGTTAGCGTATCAGCCAATACATGAAAATAGGCTGCTTTCATATTGTGATCATGATGGTGATGGTGCTCTCCATGATGATGATGATGATCATCATGGAGGATAAAAACAGACACGACATTAACAACTAAGCCAATAATAGCAACCACTATCGCCTCATTAAAGTGAATTGATTGTGGCTCTAATAGCCGTTGAACCGACTCTATTATCATCATCAAGGCGACAATGGCTAATGCGATAGCACTGGCAAAACCACCTAAAGAATTTACCTTGCCAGTTCCAAAACTAAAGTCATTATTGTTTGCATGTTTTTTTGCATAAGAATAGGCGAAAATAGCAATTAAAAATGCGGCAGAGTGAGTACCCATATGCCATCCATCAGCAAGAAGCGCCATGGAGCCCGACCAAGTGCCAGCTGCAATTTCAAGTACCATAATCACTGTGGTTAACCAGAAAACAGTTTTTACTTTTTTCTCATGGAGTTTATTCTCAACACTAAAATTGTGCGAGTGTTCCCATTGAATACTACTATCATTTTCCATTGAACTTCCTAAACTTATGACTTTACCTGACTTAGCAATAGCATATATTTCAAACCTGAAATATACTACCCCCCTGTATATTTATTTTCAAGCGTAGGATAAAAATGTCACATACCATAGTGAGTAAAAAAAAGCTGCTCAGTCGTGTTAGACGAATAAAGGGTCAGTCCATTGCTTTAGAAAATGTTTTGGAAGGTGAGCCCGATTGCATGGCCGTTTTACAGCAAGTAGCAGCAATTAAAGGTGCTGTTAATGGACTAATGAAAGAAGTTTTGGAAGGTCATTTAAGAGAACATTTAGGTGCAGAAAATCTGAGCCAAGAAGAAAGAGCTGAAGAAGTTGAGCAAGTCATTTCCGTTTTAAAGAGTTACCTAAAGTAAAAGAATAAAAACAAACTCTTTAGAAAGATTATTATCGCGACAAATCAGCGATACACTTTTGCCACGGAAATAGATATCGGTCAGGTTTGGATTGTCAAGTTTAACTAAAAATACTGAATTTTATTTGACAGAAAGCATTACATTGATAGAGATTTCGTAAATCTATATTTATGATTATAGGCTGAAGGAGTAATGAAAATGGTGGGCCTTCGCTGACTCCACCAAAACAGCCAACCCGCTGTTATATAAAGAATTAACAATAACACAATACACTCATTGGTACATCCGATGGTACATAACAAAAAAGTCATATTCAATTTTATATAATTATTTTTATAATTTGTTATGTCACATAGGCCGTTTCAACAGTTTTATCGAGAATCTATTTAAGTAACATCAATTTCATGACGAGTTACTCATTCTTCAGCCTATCTATACAGTAATGCTCAGTATTTAAATACCTAGCTTCGTTAGAATGGCTAACTATGCCACAATATAGTCATTTTTCCGTTTGATTAATTTGTTATTTTTACTTGCCAACACGTTTGGCTTGAAATTTTTTAGTGCTTTTCAGTTGCTTTAAAATAGTATGAAAGTCATCTAAAGCAAGAGTTAAATCCATTTCACTAAGATCTCGGAATTCTTGTTTATATTGCTCAGGATTATTGTGATACAAATTATAAACATTAGGGTTTGGCTCTTCACCTGAAAGTTCTTTTCTCAACTTTGCATAACGTTCATCAAGTGCTTTTAAATAAGGTTCCATTGTAGATTTTTTAACGGTTGTCATAGTTTGAATAAACTCCTTAATTTGAATATTTCGATGTAAACATAAAACCTAAATAACAGGAAAAAATTGTTGGCTAAAATAAGCGGCGAAGGAGCGAAAGCCAACTACTTTGTGTCCTTGTTTATTTTCTTGTCTGTTTTGATTTTAGTCAATATGTCTTGATTCTTTTTTAATTGTTCTTTAGAAAAACAAGGTAGTAACTTTATTATATCTTCTTTAATCAGAGTTTTGATAAAGTACTTATTACAATCTGACCGCAGGCTCACTTTATAGCGTTTGGCTTCATAAGAAATATCATTCCTATCTAAGCCTGAAAAAATTAGCAAAATTTCTTGAGGTGAAAATCCTGATTGCATTTTATAGTTATGAACAGCGCGTTGAATATTTTTTCTAGGCTTACTATCTCTTGGATACACTTTCCATAGTTCTCTTATTGGCTCTAGCATTATATCTTCGAGTTTTTTCTTAAGGTGCCTTTTAAGTTCTTTTCTTCTGGACTCTTCTGTAACTAACCTATTTCCATCTTCATCAAAAAGTTCAATTTCTTCAAAGCGCTCGATACAGCTAGAACCAACCCAAAGAATATTACTTTTTAGCTTATTTTTTATCTCAAAATGATACCTTAGTTCAGGATGTTCACACATCTCACAGTCAACAGATAAATCACCATGATCTTCAACATCACCAGTAAAAGACCATTCTTTTAATGCTTCTGAGAACTCATTTGAAATACTGAGAGGAATCAGGTTTTGTTTAGATTTTTCCAACCATGGATTGACGCGCACTAGAACTCCTTTCCAAAACATAACGACTCGTTAACTGGCGACAAAACGAATTTATTATCAACAACTTGTTAAATTAAATAGAAAACCTAAAATCTAGTTTTCACCATTTTAGCCGTTACAAAAATGCGATGAATAATTATTAGTTCGAGATAAATTTATGAACAATTCAATCAACCAAAACGCTAATTTAATATTAATTTTTGATAGGATATAGAAAAACAGCTAATAAACCATTACACGCTATTACAATCAAAAATTTAGAGCCATTTAGACACATTAAGCGGTGAGTAATTGTTGGCTATAATGTAAAGCGAAGCGGAACCGAGTCAACTGTTACGAATTCGACTTTAAGGCCTTGTTAGGCTTTTACTTTCTGAGCAGCTTGTGGTGTGAAGATAAAAAACTCCATCATAACCTAACAACCTAAGAAGATATTCCCCCGTAAGTTCCTTGCAAAAAGAAAATATATTAAACTGCTCTTTAAAATCTAGTTGACTCAAACCAGAGTGGATTATCTCATTTCTTAGTTTTACTACTTTGGATAATTCAGGTGATATACCTACAGATTGAAACATTTCGGCTAGAAGTGATCTGAATGTGCCTTTTTGACCATTTTTGATATAAGAACCCTTATTAAAGCAATATCCGTTATTTTCGGCATAACTGGACTTTAAGTTTTCTAGTAATATAAAAATTGTTGCCAGTTTTAACTCAATTGGTAAAGTTAGGGCTTCAGAAGTAACAAAAAGATCAACTGCAGCTCGTAACTTATGTGATATTTCAATTCGCTCAAAAGTCGAATAACTTCCCTCTATTAGTTGAACAATATACTGAGAGTTTATAGTGCATAATGGTGGCCGAAAATAAGAATACACACCATTTACAGTCCATTGTTCTCCTGAAAAGTCAGATGTATTAACCCATTTGTAGAACCTTACCTGAGAGTCAGTAGCTAAAGAGAGCAGGACTGTGATTTTATGAATTGTTTCGATAAGTTTTTTTACAGAGTTCTCAGGAACATTTCGGGCGACTATCTGTGTCGAGTTTACGAACTGACCTATAAGTTTGTTTGGAGAACAATTAATTAGAGATTTATCTTGTATTAGATCTAAATCAAACCCATTCACGGCTAATAGCATGACATTTCGCACTGAATGTCCATGAGTATCAGTTGAAAATTTAGATCCTACGATATTCAAATTAGCCAAGTAGCATACTATCTCCAACACACTCTCCAGAAGCCTAACGTCCTCGTTAATGGGCAAAATTTAGTTGGCTAAAATTGTTAAGGAACGAAACACAACCAACTATATTTTGTCCTAATTTAACAGCTTATAGGCACAATTAGCTTGAGACAAATAATTTTGCATTGTTTACTACATAATACCCAGATATAAAATAATAATATAGAAGAAAGCTAATATAGAAAACGCCCAATATAGACTTAATTACACTGTTACGAGTTTTACCTTTAACTTTATTAATCCAGTAACCAAGGTTAGCTATCTGCAATGAGTAAGATAATATTATTAACAAGAGAAATAGAGTAACTGCAAGCACAGGGGTATTAAAAGAGAGCTCTGGAACATTAACAACCAAAGTAGCGCCAACTAATATAGTTGAAGCTAAAGCAGTATTTCTTAATGATTCAAATGTGATTTTAACTAATTCTTGGTCTTCTTCATTCATTATAAATACTCCTGAATTTGAGGTTATGCCTAAACGCCGTTTTAAGCGGCAAATTGCAGTTGGCTAAAAAAGTAAGGTGCGAACAAAAAGTCAACTGTAATTTGTCCGACTTGAAAATCCTTGTTATATGTTTTTTTCCATTACAGGAATAGAGTCTAGAACTGATTCTTTCGAATACTTAATGGTTTGTATATAACTAAACGAAAAAATCAAAGCTAAAAAGCCTAAAACAAGAATAGTAGATGATGTGTTTTCAATAATAGAATTTACTTTCTTAGCGTAACTACCACATGTTTTATTTACAACCCACGCCGATATTTTACCTAATGAGCCAAGTAGTAAAAAGCCAATTATAATTACTCCTCCCCACATCAATACTTTTGCTACGCTAGCAAAAATATTATCCCTAGCTAAATTATCAATGTTCTTTATAACCCCCACACCTTCAATTACCCCATTAACCTCTGCAATACTTGATTCAAGTGAAGCATAAACTACTTGGATTTTCATGCCATCATTGTTTTCTAAAATAGAAAAGCTTGTAGTGACAATATTTTCACCTGGTTTAAAATATACTTTGCCTTTAACAATATCAGGCCTTTTGATTTCAGATACAAAGGCGTCAATTATTTCAATCTCATTATTAAAAGTTAGCGTAATTGGTTTTAACACATTTTCTTTTCTAATAGATTCTTTACCATTATTCCAAATCGCTATTTCTTGTATATAAAGGTTTTTTAATAATTCTTTGCCGTCATTAGATTTCACAAGCTTTATATACTTTGAAGACAAACCTTTAGGAGAGGAGAATAAAGAAACATCTTTTGTAACAACAAAAGCTGGCTCACGTACTTTGATTGAAATAGTATAAAAGTAATACGACAAAAGCATACCAGCTATACCTAGCCCTAAACTTAAAACACTTATCCAGTTTTTTTTAACATATTCCAACAATGAAATTGACTCCATACCTGAGAAACATATAACAATTTTTTATGGATACTTCTCAGTAATGTCCGTCCCATAAAATTTATTTAATTCGCATTAATATCACATAACTTCAAAGCATTAGAAACCACAAACTAATAAATTTTGTCAAACCTAGGTTATTACTGAGACTTATCAGTATTATCCTGTTCTAAAAACAATGTTAATTCTTATACTTTCATGGGTTTAACGTACTTAATTAACTGGTTGAAGTGCGCAGACTTTATGGGTACACAAAACACATAAACCTGTGCTTAATAAAGGCTAGATTAAGCCCAGAAGTCAGATAATGCCGCACATTCTGATATATCAACAACCACTTTTGCTCGTGTTACTGCAACATATAGAAGATTACCGTCTTCCTCTGAATAATAATTATGGTTCTTTTCCTTAAAGTCATTAGATATTTTCACTATGTCCCATTGTCTTCCTTTAGATTTATGGACGTTTGACATGATTATATCTGCTTTATATTCATCAATAAGTGATATTTCACTCAATAAAATAAGAAGATAAGGGATGGTATATTTATCGACTAAACTAATCAGTAAGGACAAATGTTTTCCATTCTCTTTTTTTGATGACTTTCGTACTTCCTCCCAATTATCATACTCAATTAAGTCAGGATGATGGGTTTTCCGTCCGTTTAGTAAATTCTCCGCGGCTTGCAGTAGAGTATTGAGCTCTCCTACTCCACCTATGACATGTACTTTCAAGTTATTATTTGTGTGGTATATGGCCTCAGAAACAACAACAAGATTTGTTCTGCAAATTATAATGTCAGGTTGAAACTCACTTGAGATAGCTGATAAGTTACTAGAGTTTCCTTTAATTTTAATATCGCAATCAAAGTGCGTATTCAAGACTTTTGAAGCTAGGGCCGCTATAGGGTCACCAAAGCGAAATGACTCGGTTAATTGGCTAGTACATTCAGTAGTCACTATATCTAATGCATTAGTTGCTCCTCTCCACTGATATATTTGTTGGTATTTGTCTCCTACCCAGATAATTTGACATTTTTGCTGATTCTGTAAAACATCTATCAATACTTTGTTCTGGTCTTGTGCCTCATCCACTAAAATAAAGTCATATTTTAATTTAGGTTTTGTAAGAGCCCAGATTTTAAAATAAATATCATGCGTTATTAATATGCTCGATTCAGGATCTAGAAATTCCTGCCAAATGCTTTGACTAAAATATAATAAAGACTCTAAGCACTCCGCCTTTAAAGGTTCATCTACAAACTTAAGCTGGGACAGGTCTATATGGTGATTGTCTAGCTCTTCATCTGATGTTAAGCAAAAGCTTTTAATTGCTGAAAGAGCAATGCTACAAAAATCCACTGGCTTCATATTAAGTATTAATGACTTAGTATCAAAGAAGTTTTTTGCCAAATAACTTCCATTTAATATGCCTTTCATACGTCCTGATTTATTATATTTTTTACCTACAGACGCATAGGCAATAGAATGAGAAGTTTTACACATAACATGAGAAGGAAAACTTTCCGTAGCCTCTGTAACGATTGCTTTATTGAAGGCAACATAAAGACCTTTCTTTTCAGACAGCGCAAGGCATGAAATAGCCCTTAAAAGAAATGATTTTCCTGTCCCAGCAAAAGCATTAACCTTTAAGTTTTTACCTGTTTTGACTAACTCTAAAATATCAATTTGTTCATCCGTTAGTTCGACCCCCTCAAAAGTTGATTTGGGATTGGGTTTTAAATTGTCAGGCATTATTTGATTAATTTTAGTGAGTATAACTAATTTATCATCATATATTTAACACCTAACAAAATCAAATAAATAGTTTTAAATCAACATGATAAACTCAACATGAGCATAGTATGGCTATACAGGAGCATTCTAATTAAAAGAATAAGGGCCCGCATAATTATCAAACCTACTATATTGTTTTTGAAATGTGAGAGGAATTCGACCTGTAGATCCAAAAATATTTTTAGAAACAATTATTTCGGCTAACCCAGAGAACTCACTATCATCATGATAAACTTCATCTCTGTAGATAAGCATTATACAATCTGCATCATCACTAATGGTGCCAGTGTCTCTCAAATCATGCAGTAAGGGTCTTTTATCTGATCGTTCAATTAACTTACGGTTAACAGATGATGTTACAACAACAGGCACCTCATATTTCTTACTTAATTCTTTCAAATAACGTGATATTTCTGTCATTTCGTTATAACGATTTTCAGTACGATGAGGTAAGCGTAGATTATGCATCGAATTGATAGTTATCATAGATAAGCCTTTATTCTCATGAACTTTTTGTATTTGCTCTGTTAATTGTGTTGTTGTCATACCTGCACAATCGCAGAACTCTAAGTTCATTTTTTCTGCTAAAAGAGAGAAAGTTAATGATATTCGTGACCAATCCTCATCCTCTAAATTTCCTTTTGATATTTTAGTAAAATCAATTCGCCCTAAAGAAGAAAGAAGAAACTTCGTAAAGTCTATTTGATTTAGGTTAAATTCAAAATGTAAAACAGGTTTCTTCTCTGTTAAGGAGACATTTTCAATGATATTACGCTGTAAAATATCTGTGCGCATTTCGGAACTTCCAGCGATAACATATAACCCTTGTTTTAAACCACTAGTAATTTCATCCAAATCAGAATAGCTGGTACTCAGACCATTAATACTGAGCTTATTTACATTCTTAATGTCATCATTTGATTCGAGTTCATCCATATAATTTCTAACAACATCTACCATTGGTATTGCTTCATTTAATTTCATAAATATTCCAAGTATAAAGACGATAAATTTAACCAGCTTTAAACTATCAAATACTAACTATTATTGCATCTACCATCTGACTGCTATTAACTACGCCACTACAGACATTCTAATTAATTTTTATTAATTCTCATTGCCTTTAATACACTTCTATTAAGCCTTCTCAAAACTTTGATATACCAAGGGTCAAAATAATGAGTATAGGATTCCTCTTTTGATAATTGACATGCCATTGATATTTGAGGCAGGGATCGCGGCTTTATTTCAATATATTTTTCTGGTAGAGCTATCTGTTTTGTATTCTTGAGTATTACCTTTCTAATATTACG
>MAAB01038344.1_pt1 | contig 21158 bp, 25 predicted proteins | sample 1115991 | NCBI WGS metagenome assembly MAAB01 (sample SAMN04961124, study PRJNA320927) | seawater metagenome | isolation source: sample BD02T18 sea water enriched with oil for 18 days | place: USA:Gulf of Mexico | collected 2013-07-27
TTTGCTGGCCGATTATACGAAAAAATCCGTTTGATTGTAATGAGTCTATTAGCGAAAAGGGCTGAAAATCTTGGTTTGTCGAATAAGTTGCAACTAAATCATTGATTTGATCTTGTACTGAAAGCCCACATAGTTGTCCCTGGCGCTGCAAAAAACTCCTCGCCACATTCTTGTATGCAGCGTCGGGTGGCGGACCAACGGTGCAAAAAATTGAAAAGCTCAGCCAGATCTGATTTATCATTAAACAGAGCACTAGTATCAGTGGGGGCTTTAATTGCATTTGTCATCAAAATATCCTTTTTGAAGATTTGTTGGGGCCCGGTTCAAAACTCGTTTATCTGTCAGACTTTTATGCTCATAATCCAGCTGCGCTCGGGATTTGAAAGATTTTTGTCGACGCAAAAGCCCGCCTTTAAATAAGCTTTATATGCACTGCTATTGTCTATCAGTACTTCTAATAGAACAGTATCAGTGAGTTTTCTGGCCTTGACGGTCTCTAGTACTTGTTTAATGAGTGCCAGGCCTAGACCTAGACGGCGGTAATCTTTATTTATATACATTTGCATTATTTCACCCGCTTTTGCCAGTCGCTGTGTATTAGTGACTAAGCCACAGAGTCCTACCAGCTGCCGATCGGCGAAAGCGCCAAGCATAAAGTGCTCATGAACATCGCCTTCCATTAGTTCTTGAAAATAGAGTTTTTCCAGCTTGGCTTGTTCGGCGTAAACGGCACAGAAGGCCTCTGGGTATAACTTTAGACTCTGTAGCCTCAAAGCCCGGTATTGCTCAGAGTGCTCCCCGGTGAGTACCTTGTAACTAATCTTCATGTTGGATTCCCTCTGTTTTTATGGCCTTAAGATATTAGGCATAATGGCTGCTTATTTGCCTTTAAAAGCCAGTACCCGGTTCTCATGTTGCTCGCCTTCTAACTCAAAGAAGTATTCACCTATGTCTTTAAAACCCAGATGCTGGTAAAAACTCAAACCTTCAAGGTTACCTACCCAAGTGGTTAGCCAGTAGTTTTTGCCATGTGAATTGCAGGCAGCTTGTAACAGTTGTCTGCCTACCCCTTTTCCCTGATGACGATTTTGTACATATAAAGTATCGACTTCATAGCCGTTTTCCGCCGTTTCAAATTGTGACTTGAGGTCGAGCGCGATAAAGCCCAATAAGTGCTCTTGCTGTTCATAGACTAATATTTGATAGTCTTGTCTGCTTAACAATTGCTCGAAGTGTTTCTGGCTAAAAGTATTTAGTACATATTCAGACAATCCATTTCTCAGCCCATCGCGGGCGTAAGAATTAAGCCATACCTGAATCGATAATGCGGCTAAATTTATGCAATCAGCGGTAATGGCTGGGCGTATCATGATCTGTAGAACTCCTGGAAAATGCCACTGAGATATTCGGCGCTATCATTCGACATTAGAAACATCGCATTTCATCACTAGTACGTGGTAGCCATCGTAATGGACTTGCTCTATTGGCGAAAAACCCAGCAGGGCATAGATGCCACCGCTTAAATCTTCTGTTTGCAGATACAAAGTATTTATCTGAGCAAGTCTGGCTTGCCTGATAACTTCTTTCACTAGTTGCGCAGCAATTCCCAGCCCTCTGTTTTGCGCTCGAACATAAACGCCGCCTAGCCAGTGCTCGTACTGCGGATATATGTCCATCTCGCGTATTTTTAATTGCGCCGCACCCAGCAGTTGCTGATGCTGTTTGATCAATACGATCATAGGTGTGCCTAAACGACTAGAAGATGCGCGTACGTTTTCTAGCACTTTCTCAAAGGGTGTGTCTGAGCGCTGACTAATCCAGTGATCAAAATACCACTGAGCAACTGTGCTGGCGCTTTCGGGATCATCGGCTAACAATATAGATTTAAAGTTTGTCATGTATTTCTCTCACTCTCTCTATAACAGCACACTAAAGTGTAGGACTTCAGTCTTTACACCTTTTATTAACAGGAAGTTGTCAGCACTTAGGTCTCGTACGAAGCCATTGTTGAGCAGTACCTTTTGCGATGCAGTATTGTCAATCGTGACTCTTGCTGTCAGTTGCTGTAGCTTTAATTGGCTTTTGGCTTTTTTCATTAACGCTTGCAGGCCGGCAGTTGCTACGCCTTTACCGGTCGCATGCTCTGCCAGGCGATAACCAATCTCAGCCGTTTGTCGGTCGATATTAATGATGTTGAAACGACCGAGGATACTTTGGGCATCTACATACAAGTACATTGCATAGTCAGAACAACTGCTCTGTTCGACCAGCGATTCAATATTGTGCAAGAATTGTTGCTGTTGGTAAAAACCGGCGGGTCTGGGCTCAATCCACTTTTCAAACCACTGCTGGTTATCCAATTCGAACTTTAATAATGCCTGCCAGTGATCTGTCTGTAGTGGCTGTAGCTGATACATAGTGTCCGCGTGACTCCATCGATTTGCACCCCTTGGTAAACCGGGCCGCAAGCGTTGTTAAGCCGTAGCTTAGTGTAAATAAAAGTTCGGATAATTTATCTTTGTGCCCTGTTGTTTATTCCCATCCAACTAGTTTCCCAATAAAGGCAAATGCTTAATCTGATGATAGTTAAGGGACATCGCTAAACAGTGCTCAAGCGCTTTTTGTGGAATTTGTTTTTCTATTTGAAATACTAGCGCCCGGTTACCCTCATAACAAAAAGTGTTGGGGTAAATCTCTTTAAAGGTCTCTACTAACAAAGTACTGCAGATAAAATACACCCTGAACTGATTCGGGGTCTTGGCACTCCAGTCGATTCTGATGGTACTACCACCCTGGGCAAGGTAACTAGGCTGGCCCCATTTAAGGGTCTCTTGGACTTTAGTGATAGCTTGCTCTCTGGCTAACTGCATAATAATGCAGCGCAGATCCAGTAGAATAGATTGTACCTGTAGTGGGTAGGCGTCAAATTTACACTTTACCTCTGCCGGCATGTCTTTAGGTATTATATCTGCAGCGCTTATTAGCATGTGAGTTAGCTCTTCACACTGATCGGGTTGTTATCAGCGAGCGCCAAATAGGCCCCTAAGCCCATCAGGCAGCTACCTGATAGCGATTGTTGAGTAATGCGGAAACGATAGCTGGAATTCCACAGTTTCTCAACCGGCTTAGAAAATCCGACAATTAAGAAATCCGGAATAGCGTTAATTGCTACCACTAGTATCCCCAGCACTACAAACTGGCTAAATACTGAGCCTGTCTCGGGCTGGACAAATTGTGGGATAAAGGCGAGGAAAAAAATTGCGGTTTTTGGGTTGAGTGCCTCAGCTAAAATGCCCTGCAAAAAAGCGGCTTTAAAATTGGATTGAGTGGTTGCATCAGCTTTGGCTTCATGCCCTTTAGGTAAGCTTTGCAAATCCCCTTTAAGTGCGCTGTAGAGCATTTTAAGCCCTAAATAGATTAAAAACGCCGCGCCAACCCATTTGACCAGTGAAAAAGCCAGTGCCGAAGTGGCCAGAATTGCCGAGACACCCAGCGCTGCAGCAAATACATGCAGTAGACCGCCAACCGAAGCGCCAAAAGTGGATGCCAGACCCGCAGATTTACCGCCGGTCATAGTTCTGGAGAGTACGTACAACATCCCGGGGCCCGGCGCGAAAGCCAGAGCAAAAGCGGCGCTTAAAAACAGTATCCAGGTTGATAAATCTAACATCCTAATTTCCCTTGTGTTTTTTAATTTTATTATGGTTGTTTAATCCCTATCTGAGCATAGAGAGTAGTAGTTACGCTAAACAGTCGCTAAGTTCACAGACGCTTGCCAGGATATAGTCTGCCTTGGCCTCTGCCAGTTCTTGATAACCACCAAAGCCCCATAAGACGCCGATTGAGCGCAGGGCATTTTGCTGCGCTGCTAGAATGTCGACATCGCGATCACCGACCATAATAGCCTGGCTATCAATTTGCTGTTGAGCAAGCAAGGACGCCAATTGTTGGCCTTTACTGATGCCTATGTCACCGCCATCGATAAAAACGAAATAATCCAGTAACTCAAACATCGAGAGGATTTTGATGGCAAAATCAACTCTTTTGGAAGTGCATACCGCAAGTTGGATTCCGCCAGCTGATAATTTTTCCAGCGCCAAAGGGATTTGCGGATAGAGTGTATTCTCAGCGTAGCCGACATCGGCGTAGCGCTGCCGGTAGGCTGCCACCAGGGCAGGTATTAGTTGCTCATCCAGTCCTGGCACTAATTTTTTAAAACTGACATCCAGCGGCGGTCCTATTTCATTGGCAATCACAGAATCGGCATGAGTGGCAAAGCCAAAAGTCTGTAAGGCGTGATTAAAACTGCGACAGATGCCTAAGCTGGGGTCACTGATAGTACCGTCGAGATCAAGAATGAGAGTGCTGCAGCTAAGTTCCATGCTGTTTAATCCCGTTATTCGAGTATCAGTTATTTATCTTCACCTTTTGGTTTGCTGGTTAGCTCAACAGCGAGCTTGTCAGAAGCCAGAGAATTTATGTCCATCCCCTGTTGCTCCAGGAGCTGTTCTAACAGGGGATACAGCTTGCCTAAATTGTCCTCTAATGTATTGCGCACGGTATCTACTACTACTTGGGTACCGCGCTCAATTTCAATATTTAAATGCTGGCCGACGCCTTTATCTTTAAATACGGTCATGCGCAGTGTCTCTGGAATTAGCCAGACCTCGAACCAACCGGCTTTCTTGTCGACATTGGCAATGGTCAAACTGGCGCCATTAATGGCGATATAGCCCTTGGGGAAGATGTAGCGCAGCCATGCTTTACTGGCACAAATACGCAGTCGATAATTATCTTGCATCAAGGTTATATCAGCAACTGGGGTGTGAAAGTCAATGTGACCTGAGAGCGGGTGTCCGCCTATTTCGGCACCGTCTTTGGCTGCTCTTTCCACATTGACTTGCGCGCCTGCACTGTAATCACTGAGTGTAGTGACCAGTAAACTCTGCAACATAACGTCGAAGCTGGCACGGTTGTCACTGAGCAGTGTTGTCACTGTAAGGCAGACACCGTCCACGGATACACTGGCGCCTATTTCTAATTCCTGGCAAAAACCTTGTGCAAACTCTATTTCGAAAGTTCGCAGGCCATTGTGGTCGCTTATCTTATCTATAGTGGCAATGCTTTGTATAATTCCGGTAAACACTTTTAATCCTTTAGAGGCTGCACTGAGCGTGAGGGCGTTCAAGATATCGCTATTGGCATTTGTTGTACAGCAGAGTATTAGGCTAACGTTTAATTATTCGCCGTCACTGCGGTTTTATTGAGTGCGAGAAAATTCAGATTAAATTCATTTAATGCTGTAGTTCTAAGTGCCCTTTAGCTATATTATCTTTATTCTAACTAGAGTGAATAGTTCATTAATTCATAATAAAAACAAGGATTAACTATGAGTATCAAAAAGATACTGACTGCTATTATCTGCAACTTAAGTCTTGTTGTTGCGGTACAGGCCGAACCGACGATGACTGTTTCTATTGCTAAAACTGATTCAGCTGCAGCAGTGAGCGATGAAACCAAAGCAAATACTATTGAAGCTATCAACACCGTCGTTGACTTTTTTAACGAGTATTTCTATTTAGAGGAAAGCATAGAATTGCTGGTGGGGGCTGAAGATGGTCCCCTGTATAACGGTGATGGGCAAATACAGTTACCTTATTCTTTTGTAGAGGAGATTGAACAGCGTTTCACACAGGCAGAGTATCAAAAAACCGGTGTGAGTGTCGCTCAGGCGGTCGCTGATTCTTTGAAACATACTCTGATTCATGAGTTTGCTCACGCAGTAATTCACTCTGCTAACATCCCTGTATTAGGCCGTGAAGAAGATGCGGCAGACAGTTTGGCTTCGGTATTACTGATCGAATATTTTGAAGATGGTTCAGAAATAGTCATCAGTGCCGCTGATTTGTTTGAGCTGGAGGGGGAGGACAGCGATGTAGTTACAGCAGAAGACTTTTGGGGTGAACACAGTTTAAACCCACAGCGCTATTACGCAGCCATGTGTCATGTCTACGGTAGTGACCCACAAGAGTATGCTGATATTCCAAAACGTCTTGAATTCTCCGAAGATAGAGCTGAACTATGCATCCAGGAATACGAAGATTTATCTTACTCTTGGCAGAAATTACTACAGCCAATTTTAAAAGCACAATAGCAATATTCATTAAGATCGCCCCTGCTATAAACTAGAGGGGCATACTTTTATCCAGGGCTTTGGCCGCTATTGATAAGAGTATTTTCGCCACAGTGTCGCGTGGTTCTATAGCCTGAGTGATAGGGCGACCAATGACTAATTTAGACGCTGATTCATTCGCAGTGTAGCAAAATATCATACACTTCAAATAATTAGTTAGTTTATGCGAGGTCAATGGTCGTTGCCGCTTTTTTTCAATTATCGATTGTGCAGAAATGGCAATGTCTGTTGCAGTTTTAAGATTCATGCGCCTTTTACTATTTGTGTTATGTTGAAGATCAAAGCGAATGCTGGAAAGGGAAATCAATGAGCGATACGAGTAACGCACACCAGATAGCTGTCAATAATGCCTCACCACAGAGCAGCATAGATCAAAAGGCCTCGCAAAGCGCCACTGCATCGGGGCCCTGGCAAATCATTCGCCGGGTTTTACCTTACTTGTGGCCGGCTGGAAATTTCTCCATTAAACGCCGGGTAGTACTGTCGATGACAGTATTAGTACTGGCCAAATTGGTTGCGGTAGCGACACCGTTTTTTTATAAAGCAGTGGTTGATTTACTCAGTGCTGATCAAGAATCAGCTACCTGGCTATTGGCTATAGGCACTATAGGTTTAACAGTAGCCTACGGGGTTGCAAGACTGATGAACGTGCTGTTTCAAGAACTGCGCGATGTGATTTTCTCTAAGGTAGGACAGCGGGCGCTGCGGGCACTGGCGCTGGAAACTATCACCCATATTCATCAATTGTCGATGCGCTATCATATTGGCCGAAAAACCGGGGGCCTGAGCAGAATCATAGAGCGTGGGGTGAAAGGCATTGCCTTCCTGCTGCGCTTTTTACTGTTTAATATTGGTCCGCTGTTACTCGAGTTAAGCATGATTGCAGTGATCTTAGTGATCATGTTTGATTTGTGGTACTTGCTGGTGGTCAGCGTCACTGTGATTAGCTATATCACTTTTACTACCAGGGTGACTCAGTGGCGCTTGAAAATTCGCAAGAAAATGAACGATCACGACCGCGATGCCAATCAGAAAGCGATTGACGGTATGCTCAATTTTGAGACTGTAAAGTACTTTAATGCTCAAAGTGTAGAGGCACATCGCTACGATCAATCCATGGCTGGTTACGAGCAGGCGGCGTTAAAAACTGTGCGTTCACTGGCATTGTTAAACCTCGGGCAAGCCGTAATAATTAATAGTGGACTGATTGCGGCCCTGGCATTGGCAGCTTATGACGTCGCCCAGGGGAATTTAACCGTAGGTGGCTTTGTAATGGTTAATGCCTACATGATGCAAGTCATGATGCCGTTGGGGTTCCTAGGTTTTTTTTACCGCGAGATTCGCCAGGCACTGCTAGATATGGCAGAGATGTTTGAGCTGTTAGAGCAGCCGGCAGAGATCGTTGATAAACAGGACGCCCCGGCACTAAAAGTTAAGGGCGGGAAAATACAGTTTCGCTCAGTTAACTTTGCTTATCAGCGCGAAAGACAAGTGCTCAAAGGATTGGATTTATGCGTGGAAGCTGGGCAGACTGTGGCGATTGTCGGCTCTTCAGGTTCGGGTAAATCGACCATTGGCAGGCTGTTGTTTCGCTTTTACGATGTGAGTGATGGCGCTCTGCTAATCGATGGACAAGATGTGCGCGACGTGACCCAGTTGAGCTTGCAAAAAAGTATCGGGGTAGTGCCACAAGATACTGTGCTATTTAATGACAGTATCTTTTACAACATCAGTTACGGTAGAGAAGGTGCCAGTAGAGAAGAGGTGGAAGCGGCGGCAAAAGCGGCAAAAATTGACGATTTTATTCTGCAGTTGCCTGATGGCTACAATACGACGGTAGGAGAGCGCGGTCTTAAGTTATCCGGGGGCGAAAAACAGCGCGTGGGTATTGCCCGTACTATCCTGAAAAATGCGCCTATTCTGCTATTAGACGAGGCCACTTCGGCGCTGGATACCCAGACCGAGCGGGAGATCCAGCAGAGTTTACAGCAAATGGGCCGCGGGCGAACAGTGATTACTATTGCCCATCGACTGTCTACAGTGGTAGATGCAGATCTTATTGTTGTACTAGAGCAAGGGCTGATTGTGGAGCAGGGGACCCATCGGCAACTGCTGGATGCAGCGGGGCGTTACAGTCAAATGTGGCAGAGCCAACTGCAGAGCGAAAGCCGCTCCAGCGATATAGCGCAGTGAAAGCTTTGTGCTCAGCCTTTGAGACTTATAGTTTTTACAGATCAAAGTGAGTATTGAGGAGACAATGACTCTGCAGCATGCAATCACTAACTGGCAGGGTAAGTCGGCTGCAGATATCAGTGATATTTACCAGCGCTACCAACATTCAGATAATTTTGTGCAGAACTTACTGCAGTGTATGCAGCAATCTGCACTGCAAAAAGGCGCCACTTGGTTGCTAAAGTGCCACTTAGAGAGCCACGGGACTGTGCCAGCTAACGCCGTCTATAAACGGTTATCACAGTTGCAGCATTGGCAGTCAAAATTACATATTTTGCAGTGTATCCCCTACTTGCCTATCGGCTCGAGCGATAAGCATGGGCTGGAGGTGTTTTTGCGCCAATGCCTTACGGACAACAATAAATTTGTCAGAGCATGGGCTTACAATGGCTTTCATCTACTGGCTTGCCAGTATGGCGAATACCGAGAAGAAACTGAGCAGTTTCTTCGTATGGCAATGCGCGATGAAGCACCATCGGTGCAAGCCAGAGTGCGCAATATTTTAAAACAAGGTTTTTAAATTATATCAGCCAATAACTCGCTCAGTAATGCAGCGGCGACTAAAAACAAGGATGTACAGTAATGAAGATTAATCGTTTACTCACTAACTTATGCTCAGATAATTTAGCGGCCTCAAAGGACTTCTACACTCGCCTATTTGATTTTAGGGTTGACTATGACAGCGATTGGTTTGTGCATTTGATTTCGCAGGGGCGAGAACTTGAGATAGGGATAATGCTTGCGGATCACGAGTTGATTCCCACCCAATTTAGGGGTCGACCAATGGGAATGTACTTAACCTTGGTGGTCGATGATGCAATGGCTGTATTTGAACGGGCGAAACAGCTCAAATTCGAAGTCGTGCAAGACCCTGAGTTGACGTTTTACGACCAGAGGCGCTTACTGTTAAAAGATCCGGCGGGTGTCTTAGTGGATGTCTCTTCACCTGAAAATAGTTAACAGCTGTACCCCAGATACTGGAAAATTTATTAACTGATTTCCATATCTTCCAGAGTTGATTCGCGTATATCCAGATAATCAGTTTCAGAGAGGCCGACAAAATCTAAGACAGGCTTTAAACTGCAAACACTTTGCTGTTGGTTTTCAATGCGCCAGTAATGACGATAACTGGAGCTTATGTCTTTGGCTAAAATGAGTGAGCAAAAAATAAATTTGCTCGATTCATTATCGCTGTTCTCCAGCCCGAGTGTATGCATAGGAGCTCCCTGCATTGCGATAGCCTGAATGACATTTTTTGGCATTAGCCAACGCCTGGCTATCTCTGTACTCACCTGAAAGTGATGAAAGCCAAAGCGCTGTTGTTCCTGTAGCAGCAGCGGTTGAATATTCTTTGCATCGCTATTGATCAGGAAATCACGGTACTCGTTAATAGCTTCCATCATCAACGCAATTCCACAGTTGTGCATCATGCCTAATGAGTAGGCATCTTCAATACTCTCTTTAGAGACTATTTTAGTGATTTTGACACTCAGCTGCGCTATTTCAGTAGCTGCATCCCAGAATCGCTCCAGTCGTCCCGCTTTTGACAGTGCGGTCTTCAGGGCAATGATGCGCAGGATAGTCAACATTTTGTTAAAGCCCAGACGCATTACCGCTTGCTTTAACGAAGTAACTTTAGCACCACTGCTAAACACTGGTGTGTTTGCTGTAGCCAATACTGCGGAATATAAGGACACGTCTTTTTGCAACTGAGCAACCACAACATCTACGTCAATTTCCGTACCCTTTAACAAATGGATTACTCGAATTAGTACTTCAGGGCGGGCGGGTATGACATAAGGTTTGCCTGAAAGAAATTTCTTTTGCATAGTGAACTCAAGTATAAATCTAGCGATAAAAAACGTCGATTGTAGCTATGTGTTTTATCCAATGACATGATAATTATAAATAAATCATAGGTTGGTGCTACAGCGTATAGAATATTCTTTAAGGCTTTTGAGGGTGTCGGCAGCCTTCAAATATCCAGCCTATATTTTAATAAATGCAGGCAGCTCAATCAAGCAGTGTAATACAAAAGTACTTGTCATAGCGCTTAGGTTAAATGACTTGCCGAATGTTTTCGATCGCTACTCTCTGCCCTGTAATAGCGCTTAAATGGGTTGCTGAATCTCGGCGGTGAAGCAATCTATTGCAATTATCGGGTGAATCTTAATGCTACTGGTCCATTGTATTTATCGAGGTTCTGACTGTTTGATAGCATCATTAAACATCTTCACTTGACAATTTTTTAGTTCTAGCTATCATTATTTGGGTGAATTAATGTAAATAATAGATAGTTGGTATCATTTATGAAGATGTCAGACAAGAAAGCAGCAACCCGGCGTAAAATTATTAATCAGGCGGTACAGTTATTTTCCGAGCGTGGTTACGAGCAGACAACCATGAAGCAGATAGCAAAAGCTGCCGAAATTGGCGATGCAACTATCTATAAATATTTCCCCTCAAAAGAACAAGTACTACTAGGTTTCTTAGAGCTTCGCGCGTGTGATGCTATAGAGCAGGCGGCTGCCACCGACGAATTTGAGTACTTCGATCTGCAGGAAAAACTACAGCTATTGATCGACACTTTATTAGAGTCGCTCTTGCCTGATCGGGAGTTTGTAGCATTTTGTTTGGAGAAATTTTCTCAATCACCACTGTTTATGATGCAGGATGCACTGCGAGTAAAAGTGTTATTCCAGCAGGCGATGCACGGCTATCTGACAGCCGCTGAAGAAACCGGAGAACTGACTGATATTCCCTTTAAAAGCTCTATCTCGAATCTGCTTGGGGAATATGTTTACGGGGTGGTTTTTTACTGGATTAAGGACGAGTCGGAAGAGTTTTCCAATACCACGCAAATGGTCGATTTATCTTTGGGCATTGTCTCTGTCGTTCTCAGTAGTGGCTTAATCAACAGAGTCAGTGAATTTGCCGGCTTTATGTTTAAAGCGCACTTGTTTCGCATGATGTCTGACAGTGACGGGGTGCTGTCGATGCTCAAGGGATTGAAGTCAGGGATGGCGGGAATGCGAGGTTAATTGAAAGTTGGAAGTCGAAAGTCGAAAGTCGAAAGTCGAAAGTCGAAAGTCGAAAGTTGGAAGTAGAAAGTTGGAAGTTGATCTTTTAGTGGTAATTGTAAAGAGAATTAAGCATGCAAAAAACGCAAAAAATATCTAGCTCCAAGTTTAAAAGAGCGGCTATTACCGGTGCAACTGCGGTGAAAATAGGCGCTAAAATTGCCCAGCAAAAGAGCAAGCGTTTACTGCAGCGTGGGGTGAAAAGTACCGAGCAAGAGGCTGCAGATCAGTTGGCGGATGAGCAGCAAATTGGCAAGCTTTTATTTTCCGCACTGGGGCAGTTACGTGGTACTGCCCTAAAAGTCTCTCAATTACTGAGCATGGAGGCTGATCTGTTACCAGAGGGGATCCGCCAGGAGCTGGCTAAGAGCTGTTATAAAGTCACTCCACTGAACAGGGCGCATGTCAATAAAGTGTTTATGCAAGAGTTTCAGCGAGGGCCTAAGCATGTATTTGACCAATTTTCAGCCAAAGCCTTTGCTGCAGCGAGTTTGGGTCAAGTACACAGTGGTTTAACCGCAGACAATGAGAAAGTTGCGGTAAAAATCCAATATCCGGGAATCGCTGCCTCTATCAAAAGCGATATGCAGATGCTCAGAGCAGTGATGCATACCTTATCGGCGACCACAAAACTGCTGCCTGAGAAATCTGTGATCACAGCACTAATGGATGTGATCGAGCAGCAGTTGTATAAAGAGGTCGACTACCAGCTAGAAGCCGAGAATGGCCGCTGGTTTGCCCGGCACTTAAGTTCAGAGAAAATTGTGATTCCAGAGGTTTTGGAGCAGTACTCCAGTACTAAAATATTAACCACAAGGCTATTGCAGGGCCTGCATTTGCAAGAGTGGATGCTAACTAACCCCAGTCAACAGCAGCGCAATCTGTATGGACAAATTATCTTCGATAGTTTTATGCACAGCGCCTTTGAATTACACAAGTTACATGCAGATCCGCACCCTGGGAATTATTTATTCATGGCGAATGATCAATTGGGCTTGTTAGATTTTGGTTGTGTCAGAACCTTTAGCAAAGAATTTTGTTCGAATATTTGCAGCTTGATGAGTGTATTTGTCGCCCACACTAAAGCCTGGGACACTCAAAGTGTTTTAAAGGCTTATCAGAGACAGGGAATTTTGTCAGCGGATCTACAGCTAGATGAATTTAATAGCGAGTTACTGCCACTATTAGATCCGCTTATCAACTGGGTCATAGAGCCCTTTAAAGAGCCGTTTTTTGATTTTTCTCAGCGCAGTTCCTACCCCAAAATGGGCTTGGCCAGTGCTAAAGTGTCGGCGAAGTATTTAAATGCTATTCCAAAGGATCAAATCTACTTTGATCGATCGCTATTCGGCATGATGCAAATTCTCAAGCAACTAGGCGCAGTCGTTAATACCAGTAATCAGTGGATAAAAGCGAATGACAGTTAATAGCTACCCGATGCTAGTTGCCGGTACTCTCAGCGCTATAGCGGCATTTCTGCATTTATTAATAATAGTTGGCGGAGCGACCTGGTATCGATTTTTTGGTGCCGGGGAGCAAATGGCGCAGATGGCCGAAGTGGGATCTATCTACCCTGGCGCTGTAACATTGGCTATCGCTGCAGTACTGGGAGTATGGGCACTATACGGGTTTTCAGCAGCGGGATTGATAACGGCATTGCCGTTTATGAAACTCGCTTTAGTGCTGATTTCATTGATTTACTTATTTAGAGCGCTTGCTGGATTAGCCATGTATTTTGCAGTGGCCGGCCACGGCAGCTTCATGTTGTACAGCTCGCTCATCTGTCTGCTGTACGGATTAGCTTATACACTGGGAACCTGGCAGCTGTGGTCTGAGTTGTAAAACAACCTCAAGTAACGAGTCGGAAGTCGCAAGTCTAAAACTTCCAACTTCCAACTTCCAACTTCCAACTTCCAACTATAAGTTATAACTTATCCAATAGCTTCACTGGGAGCTATGTAGTCGTAGCCGAGGTTTGTCGCCACCGCTTCAAAAGTAATATCTCCGCGGTGTACATTCAGACCGTTTAACAGATGTTGGTCATCTCTTAATGCCTGCTTGTAGCCTTTGTTGGCTAAGTTCAAGATGAAAGGCAAAGTCGCATTAGTCAATGCAAAGGTTGAAGTACGGGCCACGCCACCGGGCATGTTGGCAACACAATAGTGCACAATTCCCTCTTCGTTGTAGATAGGGTCTTGGTGGGTCGTGGCGCGGGAAGTCTCGAAACAGCCACCCTGGTCGATTGCTACGTCGACTAAAACAGCGCCTTTCTTCATGCTTTTTAGGTTCTCACGCGTCACTAACTTAGGTGCCGCTGCTCCCGGAATCAATACAGCACCTACAACCAAGTCGGCGTTTAATACTTCGGATTCCAGAGATTCAGTATTTGAATACAAGGTTTTAAGCCCGGGGCCATAGAGTGCGTCCAGCTCTTTTAAACGGGTCAGAGAGCGATCTAATATAGTCACATCAGCACCCAAACCTAATGCCATTCGCGCTGCGTTAACACCGACAACGCCACCGCCAATCACTACAACTTTAGCAGGGGCTACACCGGGTACACCACCGAGCAAAGTGCCCAGTCCGCCTTGCGCTTTTTCAAGAGCGTGGGCTCCCGCCTGGATCGCCATGCGTCCGGCAACTTCACTCATAGGTGCCAATAGCGGCAGTCCACGATTGTTATCAGTGACTGTCTCGTAGGCTATCGCCACAGAATCTGATTCAACCAATAGCTTAGTCTGTTCTGGGTCCGGCGCTAAGTGCAAGTAAGTAAAAAGGATCTGCCCTGATCTGAGCATTTTACACTCGTTCGGCTGGGGCTCTTTTACTTTGACTATCATATCGGCTTTGGCAAAAATTTCCTCTGCACTTTCGATAATAGTCGCACCGGCTGCAATGTACTGCTGGTCAGTTAAACCTATTGCTGTACCGCCATCTTTTTGCATCATTACCTGATGTCCTGCAGCGATAACTTCTCTTACACCTGCAGGTGTCATGCCGATACGATACTCGTGGTTTTTAATCTCTTTAGGTACGCCAATTAACATAATGAAAACCTTGTTTATGAATGGACAGCTTTAGCTAAAGCTGTTGGATATCGGCTTTTAGAATAGCAAATAGATTGAAGTAAAAAATACTTTATTTATAGAAAAAAATAGTGATATAGCCTGAGTATGTTTACATGTATAGTGTTACCGGCTGGTTGTTGTTTTAAATGCAGTAAAATATCTGATGGTGTTTGGGGCGAAATAAAACCTGCTCGAAGCATCAATATAATTTATTGCTGCTGTAATCTTAGTACCAAATTAACAATTTTGTTAAATCCAAGGTTAAATGCCTCTATCGATTGCCCGGCGAATCCCAGCCTGATATGTCGTGATAAGGCGCTGCTGGTGGCGCTGCTAAATTCCCCTTGGTGCTGGATGTAGATACTCTGTTCGGCGAGTAGTGCAGCCAGAAGCTTACAATCAACGCTGGTCTTCACCCATAGAGCCATGCCTCCATCGGGAACCTGGCAGTGCATCTGTGCCCCCAATCGGTTGGCTAAACGCAGTTGCTGCAGGGCATTTTTATAACGCTGTTGATAAGCTTTAGTGCAGCGGCGAATGTGCCGCTCAAACCCACCACTGGCCATCCAGCGGGCCAGCGCATCTTGTAGTAGCATTGGTGGTTTATGGTTAATTGTCGTGCGAAAATTTACCAGAGGTTGCAGCAGTGCAGCGGGCACGGCGAGCATTCCGGCCCGGGCTGCGGGAAACATGATCTTAGAGAAAGAGGTCAAATAGATGACTAAGTTGGCGGGATCAGCGGCGGCCATTGGGGGGATTGGCTGGCATCTGTAGTGAAACTCGTGATCGTAATCATCTTCAATAATAAATAAATTGTAGTCCATTGCCAGTTGGTATATTTCAGCGCGTCTGCCAGCTGATAAAGTGACAGTAGTGGGGTACTGGTGCAGTGGGGTAAGATAAATACATTTGAGTTGCTGGCTACGCGCCAGATGTCGCAAGTGTTTCGTTGATATCCCTGCTTGATCTTGAATGACTTCTACTAAATTTGCTCCGGCTGCCTGAAATGCTTGTCTCGCTGGGGGGTAGCCTAAAGTTTCCACTGCAACTTTGTCACCTGGACTCAGTAACATTTGCGAAATTAGAAAAAGTGCCTCTTGAGAGCCATTAGTAATAATCAGTTCTTTATGCTGCACCGAGCGTCCACGTCTTAAGTAGATTAATCCTTGTTCTATAAGATTTGGATCTCCCTGGTTCTCTCCATAGTTGAGAGACTCTGCACGGGGGGATTTCAAAGCATCATTTATATGTGACCTGTACTCATCAAAGGGAAATAAATCTGTGTCGGGTTTGCCCCCGGAAAAATTGTATTGAAAGTGAGCACTGCTCTTAGTGAAGTTTGTTTCACTGGTTTGTTTTTGCAGTGACCATTGGAAACTTTCAATGCTGTTGGACTGATCTTTATGAATTTTTCTACTGCGCTCTATCGGCAGCGCAAGGCTGACACGGTAATGAGAGCGCTGCAAATTTTCCACCCAGCCCTGGGCTACCAGTTCACCATAACTGCGCATAACAGTGTGGCGGTTTACCTGCAGTTGTTCTGCCAGGGATCGCGCAGAGGGGAGTTTTTCACCGATTTTTACTTGCCCGGACTTAATGCTCTGTTCTAGCGCCTGTGCCAAACGCAAGTAATAGGGCTTGTTTTCAGTGCTGATTTCAAGGTTAAGCTGCTTCATTCTGGTATATCAGTTGTTTTATTTCTGGTTGTTTAACCTATACCAAGAAAGCGGCATAATCAACCTATGTTCCCCGCTCAGGCATTAGGGAACATGCGATTAAGTCCGGTATCTTCTCTGCATGCTCTAAAGCGATCAGATGTGCGGCAGTCAACGCAGTGGAATGGCGAGCCCTTTCCAAGTTGAATAACAAAGCAGATGATCGCTTTAGAGCACGCCCGTAGGGGCATCCAGAGCATCCCGATCTCGTTGTTATCGACTTTCGATAGGCAACCAGCATGTCTGTAGTCGATGCCTAGATCTCAGAATGCTCTGAATGCCAGAGGCGCACCGGACTTGATCGCATGTTCCTTAGGCAGCATTCGACTAAGGGGCATTAACTGGAATTAAAAAATAAGTTTAAAGGGTAATAGCTATGTATATCCCCAAACATTTTTCGCAGAAAAATTGGCAGCAAGCGCTACAGTTGATTAATAAATACAGTTTTACTGCGTTGATAAGCGTGCAGCGGGATGCGCAGTTGAGCATCAGCCATATACCGATGTTTTATGATGAATCTGAGCACTGCTTATTTTTTCATTTAGCGACAGCCAATCCACATGCTAAAGAGTTATTCGGTGCCAATGCAACAGCGATTTTTAGCGGGCCTCACGGGTATATTTCACCTGATTGGGCGGATCAATTGCTCGTCCCGACTTGGAATTACAGCGCAGTGCATGTCTGCGGGAAAGTGAGCGAAGTCTCTGAGCCTGCGAAAAAAGTTGCTGTAATGGCACAGATGGCTGATTTTTATGAGCAGCCGTTAAGTCCTGGATGGGATACTTCACAATTGTCAACATTGCAAACTGACAGCATGTTAGCTGCCATTCGCTGCTTTAAAATGTCTATTGGGCAGTGGCATGGAAAATTTAAACTCAGTCAAAACAGATCGTCTGAAGCAGTACAACAAGTAGCCCAGAGTCTGATTGAGCACAATTACCCGAATCAGGATAACTTTGCGTTGGCAGAGCTAATGCTAACTGAAAATAGCCAATAGCCAATAGCCAATAGCCAATAGCCATTAGACAGTGTTTGTTAAAAGAAACCTTGCATATTTAACAGTTCAAGAGAGCCATGATGTTCAATACAGCCATTATCCGTGATGCAAAGCCATCTGACTTAGATGGTCTTATAGACTTGTGTCAACAACACGCGCAATTCGAACTCAGTGAATATAACCCTGCCGGTAAAAAGCAACGCCTACAACAACATTTGTTTGCTGCGGGGTCAACCGTACAAGCGCTGGTGGTTGAGTTAGACCAACAGCTAATAGGCTATGCTACATTTATCCCGCAGTTCTCCACTTGGGATGCAGGGTATTATCTGTATCTAGATTGCCTATTCTTAAATGAGTTATCCCGAGGCAGGGGCCTTGGTGAAAGCCTGATGGAGTCAATAAAACAGCGAGCTCAAGAATTAGATTGCCATCTTATTCAATGGCAAACTCCTGAGTTTAATACAGGCGCGATTAAGTTTTACCATCGTATCGGTGCTACTGCCAAATCCAAGCAACGATTTTTTTTAAGCCTGGAGGATTGATGCCCGGTTGAGCTTTAGGCGAAGTGAGTTCATAATCTGGACCTGTCTATGTAGCGGGCAGTCCTAATTCAGAGAACCTGTCAGCCTGGCAGGTACTGTCGTACTGAGAGCCAAAATGTCCGAAAACACAACTCACTATACTGCTAAAACATACCTTTACACGCTATTGGCACTGATCGCGTTTGCTGCGAATTCGGTACTCTGTCGCCTGGCATTGGAAATGGGTCCCCAGGGAGCTGCCATTGATGCGGGAAGTTTTACACTGGTGCGTCTTGCTGCTGGTATTAGCGCACTGTTTTTAATTTTGTGGCTTAAATCACTACTGAGTAAAAAGTCCGGGGCAAAAGCGCCTGGTCGCTCTGGTGCCTCTACAGGAAGCTGGTTCGGCGCCTGCATGCTGTTTTTGTATGCCTTTGGGTTTTCCTACGCTTATATCTCTCTAGATACTGGCACTGGTGCGTTAATCTTATTTGGCGTCGTACAAATGACCATGATTGCTATGTCTATCTATGGCGGCAATAAACTGCATTACACTGAATGGCTGGGCATTATTCTGGCATTTAGCGGTTTTGTCTATTTGATGTTGCCCGGAGTGTCGGCTCCCTCCGGTCAAGGGTTGATACTCATGACGCTGTCCGGTATTGGCTGGGGTTTTTATACATTGGCGGGTAAAAAATCTATTGATCCACTGCGTGATACCAGCTTTAATTTTCTGCGTACTGCACCTTTGTTGGTCGCTTTGGCTATTTACAATATTGGAGATTACAACCTCTCCAGCAAGGGACTGATTTTGGCTATTATCTCCGGCGCTTTGACCTCGGGGGTCGGCTACAGTATTTGGTATGTAGCACTGAGGGTCTTAAAAACGATGCATGCGGCGGTGCTGCAACTACTGGTGCCTGTAATTGCTGCGCTAGGTGGGATTTTCTTAGTTGCCGAGCCCTTGAGTAGCAGGTTGGTGATTTCCTCGCTGTTGATTCTCGGTGGTATTTTATTGGTGGTCGTCGGAAAAAAGATCTTTACAGCTAAAACTAAATATCTAATATAGCGACGAAATTGAGCAATAATTCTAGGCGTGCCTGTTATGCAAAAAATCAAATTATTTACTACCCGCTTTAAGCTGCTGAGCCTGTCGTCAGTCCTGTTTTTGGGCGGTTGCGCCAGCATGAACCAGTCAGAGTGCATCAGCGCAAATTGGTCCAAGGTAGGCTATGAAAATGCACTCAGTGGAAAGAAAAGCAGTTATCTAGCCAAGCATACGCAAGCCTGCGGCGAATATGCGATCATCCCGGATTTTAGCGAATATGGACGCGGTTGGGATCAGGGAATTAATAAATTCTGTACTGCTCAATTCGCCTGGAACTATGCCAGTGACGGCCGCTATTATCACGACACTTGTAATGCAGAAACTGAGGCAGTTTTTTTACCTGCCTACAAACTAGCGAAAGAGATCAGAGCGAAAGAGAGAGACATTGAGCGTCTAAACACTGAACTGGATAAATTGTTCGATGATTTAGTCGCAGATGAAGTCAGCAAAGAAAAGCGTCTGGCTATTGCCAGCGAACGACAAAGTTTACGTCTGGAAATTCAATTGAAAGAATTGAAATTATCTATACTTAAAGGCGATGCTAAGGCAAAAGGTTACATTCAATAAGTTTAGGAGTAGCAATGAGCAGCAGTGAGATACAAATCTGTAATGTCGATGAAAATGATTTAGAAGCGTTAGTCGAGTTGCGCATCAAGGCGATGCAACCTAGCTTGGAAGCTGTGGGGCGCTTTGATCCGCTGCGTGCCAGAGAGCGATTCGTCAACAGTTTTGTCGCCGCTGATACGCAAAAGATCATCCGTGATGCACAGCTGCTAGGTTTTTATGTAATGCATGTTAAGTCAGATCATCTGTGGTTGGATCATTTATATATAGATCCAGAGCATCAAGGCATTGGACTTGGCGAGCAGGTGCTGGAAAAACTAAAGCAGCGGGCCCGTGCTGCAAATTGGCCATTGCGTCTGGGGGCATTAAAAGAGAGTCGCGCCAACCTATTCTACCTGAAAAATGAATTTATCCAGATTGAGACCCAACAGTGGGATAATATTTATCAATGGACTGCTATAGAAGGGATTCAACAGTGTTTAGAAAAGTAACTATAGCCACAGGTGGTCTGTATCTACACAGTATGCCCGGACGCTTTGAGAGCTGGGATGAGTTTCAATCAAACTGCAACAACAATAAGATCGACAGAATATTATGCCTGACCAGTATGTTGGAAATAAACGCAAAATCTCCCGACTATGCCGTCGCCATTGAGCAGCAGAGCTTGTGTTGCACAATAGACATTTATCCGATCAAAGATTTTTCTACCCCTGAAGATTTGCAACAGTTTTCCACGGCACTGCAATTGTGTGCGCAGCGTTTACAAAGTGGAGAAAATCTATTGATTCACTGTGCTGCAGGTATTGGGCGCACTGGATCTAGCGCAATCTGCCTGCTAATTAAATTAGGCTACAGCCTGACTGATGCCACGGCTTTAGTAACGGCGGCGGGCTCGGCACCTGAAACCAGAGGCCAGAAAAGCTTTGTTGCCAGTTATGCACAACAGGGCAGCGTTGAGTAACAATTGCCCGCCCTTGTCGTTTACACTCTCGGGGCAGCAGCACAATAGCAGCAGTCATTTGAATATATAAAGCGTGATCAGCTCTCGCTAATCGCATACATAAATACACCAGGTGAGAAAATGGAATTAACGCTACAGTTTTTAGCAGTGACACTGTTGTTAGAGATAACCCCGGGGCCGGCAATGTTATTTGTGCTCTATCAGTCGGCCCATGGCTACCGTTACGTGCTGGCAGGGATATTGGGCTTGTTAACGGCTAACTTTATCTGGATCTCGCTGGTAGCCACCGGCCTGGGACTGTTAATTACTCAATCACCTACTGCCTATGAAGTTCTGCGCTATCTGGGCGCCGCCTACCTGGCGTATATGGGTTATAAAATTTGTCGTTATGGCATAGGCAAACAGCAGCCAGTAAAAGGTAGTAAGCCGAAAAAGTACTGGAAAATCTATCTGCAGGGAGTCTTAACTTCACTGTCGAATCCAAAGGCTCTGTTGTTCTTTTTAGCACTGTTTCCAAACTTCACCCGCGAGCAACATTTTGTTGAAGATATTCTCTATTTTGGTGCACTCAAGTTAGTTTGTTTGTTTATCGTGATGACAACCTATGGGCTGATCGGCTCTAAGGTCTTCGACTATGTGAATGTGTCCAAAATCGCCAATATCATCGGCCGCTCACTGGGACTGGGTATTGTCGGTGCAGCCATCGCTATCGCTAGAGG
>MAAB01029722.1_pt1 | contig 21132 bp, 14 predicted proteins | sample 1115991 | NCBI WGS metagenome assembly MAAB01 (sample SAMN04961124, study PRJNA320927) | seawater metagenome | isolation source: sample BD02T18 sea water enriched with oil for 18 days | place: USA:Gulf of Mexico | collected 2013-07-27
TTTCCGCGAGTGCTAGTTTTTCCCCATTGATAATATCTAACTGACCCCCATTAACAGATAAATTTGTCATGGTTGTTTGCCAGTAAACATCATCAATTTTAACTTTTGCTATTATTTGAGTTTCAATGCGTATAGAAGAACGCAATTGTTGTAATGTCACGGTAGTTGGAATGTCTAACACCATGATGCGAGAGGGAATTTGTAACGTTTGTCTCACAGTGCTAATAAAGGCAACCGCTGCACCATATCGACCTTCAATAAGACCACGAACGGTAATCACAGTACCTTGACCAATGTATTGAGAAAAAGCACCAAGCTTTGAGGAGTCAGGGTACTCAATTAAGACATACTTTTTAGGTAAGTAGCCAATAAAGTAGGTATTGAACTTTCTTTTTTGACCCGCAGGGGTAGAAATATCAATAATGATCGGCGCCCCCGCTTTCAAATAAGATAAATTACGTGCAGAGGGTTTAGTTGGATCAATTAAAATTTCTTGTTCAGCCATATACTTCAATGAGATAAAACGTTTAGCATGAGTGTTACCTTAGTAAAACCAAGGCATGATTGCAACTTGCTAGTTATATACCCAAGCCACTTGAAGATGCGTGTTTCAGGGTGCTTGAGCAATTCATGATCAAGGCGCCTCTTTTTATTAAGGGTTATTTCCTTAAAAAAAGAGGCAACGAAGAATATGATTTGCGCAGACGTCCCCGCAGGGCTGGTTTAGAAGTGCTTTTGCAGCGTTATTGATTGTATAGAATAACTATTCTCTACAATCAATGCCTTGCCTAAAGGCATTTCTAATTCCAGCTGAAATCTGCATATTCAGGTAGTTTGGGTATTTAGCAAGTTGCAGTAAATTCTAATCTTTTTTATAACCTTGCGTAGCACGTGCTATTTTCTTTTGCTCTGTATAGCTCAGTTTCTTCTTACCGGCAAATGGGTTCAAGGTATCCTTAAATTGGATACGAATAGGTGTTCCCATCATTTTTAATGACTTTCGATAATAGTTCATTAAATAGCGCTTATAAGACATGGGTAATTTCTTCGCTGAATTACCATGAATAATAATAATAGGTGGGTTATAGCCCCCCGCATGCGCATATTTAAGTTTAATACGTCGCCCTTGATGTAATGGTGGCTGATGATCAAATACTGCCATATCAAGTATTTTAGTTACCATAGCCGTTGAAATACGTTTAGTTGCAGAAACAAACGCTTCTTCAACTGACTCATATAAATGACCAACACCTGTGCCATGTAGAGCCGAAATAAAATGTACACGAGCAAAATCGATAAAACCTAAGCGTCGATCCAGTTCAGTTTTAATGCGATCTTTTTCATGATCTTCTAACCCATCCCATTTATTAACGGCTAAAACAAGTGAACGACCAGCCTCAAGAATAAAGCCTAACAAGCTTAGATCTTGATCGCTGATACCTTCTTGTGCATCGATGATAAGAAGACAAACATTGGCATCTTCAATAGCGCGTAAAGTTTTGATCACTGAGTACTTTTCTACCACATCAGTAACATTTTTGCGTCGACGAATACCCGCAGTATCAATTAAGGTGTACTCACGACCATTACGCTCCATAGGTATATAAACACTATCGCGCGTGGTACCTGGCATATCGTAAACAACAACACGCTCTTCACCTAAGATTCGGTTAGTAAGCGTTGACTTGCCAACATTAGGACGTCCTATTATCGCTAACTTTATTTTGTCATTTTCTTGTGGTTCATCTTCGAGCTTTTTAGCAAGTTCTTCTTCAGTCAACTCAACTTCTTTTTCATTAAAGAAGGCATCATCAAACTCACCTTCACTCGCTTCATCTTCCGAGACTTTAGGTTGACCAAGCTCTTCAATATGGGGGGTTAAAGCAAGCGTTAAAAGTTGCGTAACACCACGGCCGTGGGCAGCCGCAATTTGATGAACATGCTCACCTAACCCTAATGAGTAAAATTCTGCAGCAGCAGAGTCGCCATGAATGCCGTCAATTTTATTGGCAACGACAAATATTTTTTTATTTTGTTTACGTAGGTGATCTGCAATACCATGATCTGCGGCAGTCAAACCATCACGAGCATCAACTAAGAAGAGTACGGCATCAGCTTCTTCAATTGCCATCAATGATTGTTCGGCCATAAGCACATCTATGCCCTGTTCATCACCATTAATACCACCGGTATCAATAACAATAAACGGATGTTCTTCTACTTCAGCTTGACCATATTGACGATCGCGAGTTAATCCAGGGTAGTCGGCTACAAGAGCATCTCGACTACGGGTTAAACGGTTAAATAACGTTGATTTTCCGACATTAGGACGACCAACTAGAGCAACTACAGGAAGCATGAGCACCTCAAAGAAATTACCATGCAAGCGAGTAATGCATGGCTTTTCAAACAATTATAAAAACTAAATACCAAAACTTAAAAGCAAAACCACTTAGTCAGCTTAGTTAAAATGATATTGCTAAAAACAAGCAACGGCTCCTAATGCACTTTGCATAGGAGCCGTTATTAACTTTAGTTGCTTTCTTTTAAATAAAACAACTCATACCAGTACAGCTTATTGCGCTGCACTGACAATTTTTGGTGTACTAATAACTTGTAAATCACCATCACGTGATTGAGTGTATATTATATCATCAACAACTGTCGGCGTTGAGTATATTCCACTACTGTCGACTTGATGACGAGACACTATTTCACCGGTTTCTTGGTTAAGCCAATGTAAATAGCCTTCAAAATCACCAACCACAACATAATCATCGACAACTGCTGGTCCAGTGACGCTCCGATTTGTTAATTCAACATTACTCCAACGCTCAATGCCATTAATTCGATTAAGGGCATAAATATGGCCGCGTGTATTAGTAATAAAAATATCATTACGATAAACCGAAATTTGTCTATAGGATGAATATTGACGTTTCCACAGAATTCGCCCCGATTTTAACTCAATAGCAACTAAGTTTCCTCGAGCTGAAATGGCATAAACTTTATCACCAAACACAACAGGCGCTGAATCAACATCAATAACACGCTGTAATTCAGTGGAGCCTGTCGCTTCACCAACTTCAGTTGTCCAACCTGCTTGGCCTTTTTCAAGAATGTAAACGCCCAACTCACCTTTACCAGAGCCTATTAATACGCCACCGGACGCAATAACAGGGGTACTGATACCACGCAATGTTAATGCAGGAACATCTTGTTCAACTTTCCATATCTCTTCACCAGTACTCGCATCAAAACCTTTAAGTACGCCAGAAGCAGAGTTCACTACCAAAATCCCTGAGTCAATAGCAGGTGGAGTAATGACTTCCCCTTTGATTTTAGCTTGCCAGATTAGCTCACCTGTTTCTGCATCTAAGGCGAAAACATCACCATTTTCGGTGCCAAGAAACACTTTTTTCATACCTGCTACAGGACCACCTGCAACTAAGGCAGAAACACGACTATCCCAAAAACTGCGCTCATCATGAATATCACTTAAGTCAGCTTGCCAAACTTTATCACCACTCTCTTTATCAAAAGCGACAACATCACCCTCACGGCTGGCACTATAGACTTTGTTATAGGCAACAATAGGTTTTATCCGCGAGAAATAGTCATTAACACCATCACCTACACTTCGGTCCCACAATATTTCCACATCAAAAGCATTATCTAAATCAGAGAGCTCAGCAACTTTAGTGCTCGGGTCTTCTTCATCACTTGACGAACAAGCAAATAGGCTTGAAGACAATAAAATGATGGCGAGGACTTTTTTCGTACTCAAGCCTTTAAAAATTTTTTTATCAAAACAACGCATAGTTTGCCTTATTAACAACAGTAAATAATCTTGCCAAATAACCTAATTAAATTACTTAACCGCAGGTTCAGCAGCATCGACTCCAGCAACAGGCAATGTCGTTACTTGTGCTAAATCGTCTAATTTAATTTGTAAGCTTGGACTTGTCGCAATACCATCAGCGGCAATAGCTGCTTGGTAAGCGCTTCGAGCTAGATCTTTTTTACCCTGTTGTAGGTATGCATCACCTTTGATTTCTTCAATTGCAGCGGTAAATGATTCCGGTAAATTACTATTTAAGGTAGCAAGTGCATCAGAATATTGTTCAAGTTGAACTTGAACACGTGCTAAACGTAAACTGGCAATCGCTTTAATACCATCAGTAGGTGCAGATTCAATAGCAGTTGTTAATTGCTTTTGAACTTGTGGCCAATCTTTATGTGTAGCTGCCTCTTTAGCAAGCGCCAACGCTGTTAAAGAAACATAGCTATTATCACCATTTTCACTGATAAATTTTTCGCCATTTGCAGTAAAAGCTTTTGCATCTTTTCCACTTTGCTCAATCAAGGTTTGATAATTATCTGATACAAGTAATTCTTCTTCAAATTTATTATCTTGATACACATTAAAACCGATGAATCCTGCAAGACCTAAGACAATACCTGCGATAATAGTATTGCCATTTTGTTGCCAGTAACTTTTAATCGCTTCTACTTGTTGTTCTTCTGTTTGATAAATTTCCACTACTTCACCTTGGCCAAATGCCGTTAAATTAATTCAGATAACAAGCTCGAAACTTGGGTAAATTCCACGCTTTCTTGTTCTTTTTGCCCGCGCAAGTATTTCACCATAACTTTCTCTTGGGTGATTTCATCATCACCTAAGATTAACGCGATTTGCGCACCGGATTTATCAGCACGCTTTAATTGTTTTTTCATATTGCCGCCACCACAATGACACTGCAATCTTAACTCAGGTACTTGATCTCGCCATTGTTCAGCTAATTTATTAGCGGCGACTTGTGCATCATCTCCTAGGATAACGACATAAGCGTCTACTTGAGGGCGAATATTAGATACTTTTTCTAATTCCGTCAGCATTAACACTAAACGTTCGATACCTAAGGCAAAACCAAAGGCAGGTGTTGCTTTACCACCAAGCTGTTCAACTAAACCGTCATAACGACCACCGGCACAAATAGTACCTTGTGCGCCAAGTGTCGAAGTAACCCACTCAAATACAGTACGATTATAGTAATCTAAACCACGTACTAAACGCTCGTTCAATACATAGTTAATACCCGCTGCATCTAAACGAGCACAAAGCGTATCAAAATGCGCTTGCGTTTCTTCACCAAAATGATCTGATAGTTTAGGTGCATTAATTAACGCTTCTTGCACTTGTGGATTTTTACTATCTAATACTCTTAACGGATTGGTATGCATACGTCGCTTAGAGTCTTCATCAAGTAATTCCTCATGCTCAAGCAAATAAGCAATCAAGGCTTCACGATAATTAGCACGTTCTTCATTCGATCCTAATGAATTCAACTCTAGTGTGACAAATTCATTGATACCAAGTTCCCGCCATAAGCGAGAAGTTAGTAAAATAATTTCAACATCTATATCTGGAGTTGCAATTCCAAAGGCTTCTAAGCCAAATTGATGAAATTGACGGTAACGACCTTTTTGTGGTCTTTCATGACGAAACATAGGTCCCATATACCAAAGGCGTTGCTCTTGGTTATATAGCAAACCATGTTGGTTGCCTGCACGAACGCAACTTGCAGTTCCTTCAGGGCGTAACGTTAAACTATCGCCATTTAAGTCATCAAAGGTGTACATTTCTTTTTCAACAATATCGGTCACTTCACCAATACCACGTTTAAACAATGCTGTTGACTCAACAATTGGCATGCGAATTTCAGCAAAACCGTAATTGCTGGCGACCCGACGCAGCACCGTTTCAACCATTTGCCAGATATTAGTTTCACTTGGAAGGCAATCATTCATGCCACGTATTGCTTGTAGAGCCTTTTGTTTAGCCACTGAGCTGTTCTCTCTTTTTATTTCTTTTGAAGGGCTGGTAGCGCCCCTTTCGGGCCCGCTTTCTAGCACTTAATGCTGTGTTTAAATTGCGCAGCGCGCAGTATACCTAATAATAGCAATCGAATAAACCACGGTGCTTATCGTGTTTTCATTACCTTATATGATAATTACCGATAGCTTTAATCCTTTGTTTGAATATCAATTCTATTTTTTTCATCTAGACGCTCACTCATCGAGCGTGCTTTAGCGCGGATACGCTGCTCTAGTTGGTCGACAAGATCAGTATTATCAAAGCGTTCTTTCTGGCGAATGCCATCTAAATAGTAACCACTTTTTTTACTACTGCCTGTTAAGCCAAGATCTGACACCATTGCTTCACCTGGGCCATTGACGATACAGCCAATAATAGATACATCCATAGGAGTCATAATATCTTCAATACGTTGCTCTAACGCATTCACTGTTGACACCACATCAAACTCTTGACGAGAACAACTTGGGCAAGCAATTAAGTTAATGCCTCGGCTACGTAATTTAAGTGATTTTAAAATATCAAAACCCACTTTGATTTCTTCAACCGGGTCAGCCGCAAGAGAAATACGTAATGTATCACCAATGCCCTGCGCTAATAATAATCCTAAGCCAACAGATGACTTTACTGAGCCTGAACGCAAACCGCCAGCTTCAGTAATGCCTAAATGTAATGGGTTATCAATTTGTTTCGCTAATAATTTATACGATTCAACCGCTAAAAAAACATCAGACGCTTTAACACTCACCTTAAATTCATTAAAATTTAATCTATCTAAGATATCAACATGGCGCATCGCCGACTCTAACAATGCCTCTGGCGTTGGTTCGGTATACTTTTCTTGAATATCTTTTTCTAATGAGCCACCATTGACGCCTATTCGAATAGGTATGTTGTTGTCACGAGCACACTCAACCACGCTGCGAATTCTGTTTTCATTACCAATATTGCCTGGGTTGATACGCAAACAATCTGCACCATACTCAGCAACTTTTAATGCAATACGGTAATCAAAGTGAATATCAGTGACTAAAGGTACGTTAACTTGCTTTTTGATTTCACGAAAAGCTTCTGCTGCATCCATAGTAGGAACACTCACTCGAACAATATCGGCACCAACAGCTTCAAGTGATTTAATTTGCGCCACTGTTGCCTCGACATCAGTGGTTAATGTGTTTGTCATTGATTGCACAGTAATTGGTGCATCACCGCCAACTGGTACGTTACCTACCATAATTTGGCGAGAGACACGGCGTATAATGGGTGATTCTTTAAACATAATTAATCTTTATATTTTTTCTGTATGTCAATAGTCGCTAATTCAAAAGCAAACGTTTCAAAGGAGACTACTCAACAATTGGTAAGTTAAATTTAGCAATATTGCCGATATCAAAAGCCGACATATCTACTGGTTGATCATTAAAAATAATACTGGTCAATTCTGGTTTTCCCACAGTAATACGAAGTGGTGCTTTACCTTGTATGGTCATAACATAACCCGACTTTTTAACGCCCCAAGCGATTCTTTCACCCGTTGCATCATAAATATTTACCCAGCAATCGCCTTTAAAAGTAAAGATGGCGGTACTTATTATAGGCGCTTTTGGCTCAGTCGGTTGTACGGCTTCATTAACCATTGTATTCGCTGTTGATTCAATATCATTTGCATCATTACTGGTATCATCGATTAGCGAGTCAGTCGTTGTGTTTAACGCAGATATTACATCACTACTCTTTACTTCAGGCTCTACATCAGCATTAATATGCGTTGACTCTTCACTCAAAGAGTCTTCAGTAGGCTCAGTTACACTATCACTGCTACCTGTTTGAGATGTTGCAGTATTTTCAGTAATATTTAATGACTCATCTGCTTGTTGTCTGCTTTCTTGCAGCCACCACAATACAGTTAAACCAATAAAAACCGCCACAATGAAGTAGCTGAGCCACATAACACGGCTATGCTCCGCTTGCTTTGTGGTTTCTTTAGAAAAACTCAACATTTCACTACGTTGAATAGTCGCAGCGTCAAGCGCATCATAACTTGCCAGTATATCTTCTACTTCAACGCCCACTAATTTAGCATAGTTGGCTAAATAGCCTCGGTTGAACGTCACTGGCATTGATGGGTCAAAGATATCATTTTCAATATCTTTGACTAGTGCTACTTTTAGGTTCAGCTTACTGGAAATATACTCTTGTGAAAGTGATAAAGCTTTACGAGCTTCACTCAGCATAGTGCCAGGACTCAACATTTCCATGAATTCATCTAGTTCTGTGACTTGTTCAGTAATATCACTTGGTTGTTCTTTATCTACTTGAGCAGCAGGGGATACATCATTAGTCATTAATATTTTTCACTGTTTGAGGATCAACCACATAGAGCTTATCGCCTATCTGGATTTTATTTTTTTCTGAAATATTATTCCACTTACGTAATGTGTTGAGTTTGACATTGTATTCCACTGAAATACTATACAAATTTTCACCAGGTATTACAGTATGTAAAATGTCTTGGGGGCTAGCCTTGTCAATATCATTATTGACTTCGACAGCCGCAATAACTTCAGCTTCTACTACGTCAGTTTCAATGACTTCAGGTAAGGCTTCAGGTAAAGGCACATCACGCGTCGCTGGTATAGGCTGAGTTGAAGTTGGTTCACTGGCAATTGAAGCTACTTGTTTGACTGTGGTGACTTCTGTTACAGCAGGTACGGCATTATCTATCTTACTATTACTCTGTACCACTTTATCTACAGCCGTAGCATTATCTATTGGGTTACTTATTTGCTTATTCTCTGTTGAAGCAGTTTTTACTACCTGAGGAGAGAGCATCACTGTTGCTGGAGCATGCGATGGTGTTGTACTTGTTGTTACCGGTGTGGTAACTACCATTGACGTTGTAACTCCAGCTGTTGTGGCTTTGACAGTATTAGTTGAACCAACCGTTGAACTAACTGCTTTAACACTGTTGGTAGAAGCTGTTACCACTGATTTTTTCGGTGAAAGTTTTACTACACGCTTTTTACGAGATGATGATAAATTACGGTTAGTTTCTTTTTGACTCAGTTGATATTTTTTCGCTAAATTATCCGCGTCGATTAGTTCTAATTCATTAAGAAGGTATTGTTTTGCTTCCCACGACTGCGGGTACATCCTGACTAACATAGTAGCGTAATTTCTTGCTGTTCTACGTTGACCTAACTTCCAATACACTTTATAAGCAAGTGATAATGAATTGGCAGTAAAACGTTGTGTACTACGTTCAAATTTTTGCAGAAAAAGTTTAGCGTCCTTGTAATTTCCCATCGCATATTGCAAACGTACCATTTGAAGTAAGGTACTTGATCTATTTGGGCTGTGATAAATAGACTTATTTAAGTACATTTCAGCCTTTTCAAAGTTGTCATTCTGTAAATAACATGAGGCAAGGTTTTCGTAGCTTTCCGATACTAATAAGTAACTTGGTACGGCAATGGCTTTAAGAAATTGAACTTCTGCTGCCGCAACATTATCTTGTCGGCATAAAAAAACACCGTAATTGTTCAAGGTATCGGCACTGTCGGCTTTAATAGATAGAGCTTGTTCAAATGATGCGATAGCGAGAGCTTCTTCACCTACAGTTTCATAATAATGGGCAAATGCTGTATGCACTTCGACTAAGTTAGGCGAAAATCGTTTCGCTTTTTCAAGATTAAGTTTTGCCTGCGACATGTCACCCATTTTTAAATAACCTAATCCTAAGGAAATTCGCGTTACCGCCATTTCATCACGATTTGCTTGGTTTTTTACAATAGGCTCATTATTTTCAAAGCTTTGGGTAACGCAACCACTTAACAACGTCATAGAAATTGCTGTAAAAATGGTTGAAATTAAATATTTAGCCATAGCTTTATCCAAAATATGCAATGCGGTAACCGCCTCTTATTGTTATTTTTTCACCAAAAATCAGTAGACTAACTAGACTACTTTGATAGAGATAGTGTCAGCTTTGGCTTCATCTTTCAATGAACTTATTTCAGCATTTTTCGCTGCATTTAAAACACTTCGCTTAGTTCTATCGAAAACGTCACCCGCTAACTGACCACAAGCTGCATCAATATCTTCACCACGGGTACGTCTAGTGATAACCGTTAAGCCATAACTTTGTAAGACTTTATCAAAACGATCAATGCGAGAGTTACTCGAGCGAGAGTAAGGTGACCCTGGATAAGGGTTAAAAGGAATTAAGTTAATCTTACTCGGTAGCCCTTTTAACGCATGTGCTAATTCATGTGCTTGATCTGTACTGTCATTGATGTGGTCAAGCATGACATATTCAATAGTTGCTTGTTTATTCGCTTTTGAACCATTGATATAACGAGCTGCCGCCGCAACAAAATCTTCCAATGGGTATTTTTTATTAATAGGTACCAACTCATCACGCAATTTATTATTAGGCGCATGAATTGAAATAGCTAAAGCACAATCGATTTTTTCTTTAAGCATATCTAATGCTGGCACAACACCCGATGTACTCACGGTGACTCGACGCTTAGATAAGCCATAACCTAAATCGTTTAGCATGGTATCAAGTGCTGGAATTAAGTTTTTCATATTTAACAATGGTTCGCCCATGCCCATCATAACGATATTGGTAATCGGGCGAGTACCTGCAATACGGGTAGCGCCAATATCATTAGCGACACGCCACACTTGGCCAATAATTTCAGCCATAGATAAATTGCGATTAAAGCCTTGCTGAGCCGTAGCACAGAAGGTACATTCTAATGCACAGCCAACCTGTGATGAGACACACAATGTTGCGCGATCATTTTCAGGAATCCAAACAGTCTCTACTTCTTGTCCGCCTTCAAGTTTCAACGCGTATTTGATAGTACCGTCTTCTGACACTTGTTTTTCTGAAATATCAGGTGCTGATATCACACAATTACGCTGTAATTTCTCACGTAATTTTTTATTGATATTGGTCATTTGCTCAAAATCACTGTAACCAAAGTGATAAATCCACTTCATGATTTGATCGGCTCTAAAAGGTTTTTCACCAATAGATTCAAAGTACTCACGCATACCTTTATGATCAAAATTCAGTAGGTTTACTTTTCCGTTTACATTACTCATAGCACAAACTCTCAATAACTAAGATTAAACTACTTAATAAGTAGCCTAAAAAACAAGGCGCGAATTGTACACTTTTTAAGCGTCAATCGCAATTTTACTTATACCAATTTGATTAAGTTTCTTCCCGCTCAGCGAGAGTTAAAAGGGCTTTAGGCAAGGCATTGATTACAGAGAATAGTTATTCTATTGTCCAAATCAATAACGTGGCATAGAGGCCTTTTAAACTCGCCCTTAGGAGCTTATTTATAAAATGATAACGGCACAAATTTATTTGATTTAGACTGCTAGACCATCACAAATTTTGTTTGTGCTAATTTCATAAATACAGCTCTGAGCTGTGAATAAACTTAATGCAATTGGTATTATTTATTTTAAGGGAAATTACTATCCGCTTAAAACAGCAAAAGGATTTTACTAATTGCTCAGTAAAATCCTTTTAAATACTTAATAAAATATTAAGCAATTAAACATTAACCTTTCAATCACCTACCAAAGTAAGTCAATAAAAAATGTTAATATTAAAATCAAATTAACGAGTGCGTGGGCAAATTTCGTCATCAGAGAAGAAGTAAGCAATTTCACGAGCAGCTGATTCTAAAGCATCAGAACCGTGAGCTGCATTTTCATCGATTGAGTCAGCAAGATCAGCACGGATAGTTCCTGCTAATGCTTCAGCTGGGTTAGTAGCACCCATGATTTCACGGTTTTTAAGAACAGCGTTTTCGCCTTCTAAAACTTGTACCATTACTGGTCCTGAAGTCATGAATTCAACTAAAGCACCAAAGAAAGGACGTTCGCTATGTTCAGCGTAAAAACCTTCAGCTTTTTCTTGGCTCAAGTGAATCATTTTTGAAGCAACGATTTTTAAACCAGCAGTTTCAAAACGGTTGTAGATTTGACCAATAAAGTTTTTAGCAACTGCGTCTGGTTTTACAATAGAAAAAGTACGTTCGATAGCCATGATAAGCCCTTATAATAAATTAAAATTTTAGTGTAATTAAATAGATATCAAGCTGACAAAGTGACATCTACAAATTTTGGCGCGATTATAAACGAATTAATAGCAAACTGCTATCAATAACCGCGGCTTAATTAGTCATGACTTTGTCACTTCACCCGATAAGTTTCGATTAACGTTTAAAACACCATTGGATAATGTGATAATTGCATAAAACGGCTATTCCTCTATAGCTATGAGTTATATAGCATAAAATCTTTTTAAATCAGTATTAAGAAGTTACTCTACAATGTCATAACCGTAGGTTAACCAATTAATATACTGCGGTATGACATAACTTCTTCGAAACGCGACACATACTTTTTTACATGATCACTTATCAAAAGACAGCTTTTCATTATAAATCACGTAGTCATTACAAAACCCTACTATAAATTTTAATTTACATAGAATTGTCAGAATTTTTTGCTTTTTTTATCTGGTCCTTTAGTCGTAGTCGTTAGCTAACAAAGCAACGCATTCGATAACAAAATAAGTAGAACTTTTGCTTTTTGGAGATTTACTCAATGACGCTGTAACTCAAGCTGCTTATGCTTTCTTTTCATTAATCAGTAAAAAATAAAAAAAAATTCTCTGCATTTTTCCTCTCAATATCATTTTTAGCTGTTACATTTGGTCACATTGTCGAAAAAATTCTGAAATGCTTTAATAGTTCACTGCAAGTTAAAATTAAACAACTGCAGGAATATCAATGCAATTTATTAAACGTGCGCATGGTGAAGAGCAGCCATACTGGCCAGCAGGACCATTTAAAATTAGATTACCTTTTGTTCATTACCGCTGGGAACTCCCAGAAATGATACAAGGCTTTTTTATGTTCGTGGTTGGTTTGGCCATGATCCCTTTACTTCAAAGCTATTTAGGTATGCCTTATGAAGCAGCATTAGCTTTCACTTTTATTGCGGGTATCGGTTACATTTTACCGGCGGTACTCGGCGTACCTTTAGTACCCGGTTGGATAACTCCGGCCATTCCTGTGGTTTTACTCTATTTGAAAGGTTTTGAGCCTGGTCCAGAAGCAATCAGAGCCTTATTCGCTTTACAAATTGAAGTTTCGCTCATTTTTCTAATTTTAGGCATAACTCGCTTGGGCTCTAAATTAGTGGATATTATTCCCAACTCGCTAAAGTGTGGCATCATTATTGGCGCTGGTATGGCAGCAATGATGGGGGAATTAAAAGTCGGTGGTCGTATTGATGCCACCCCAATTTCATTAATCGTTGGCTCTATTTTTTCAGCCTACATTTTATTTTCTCTATCTTTTAAAAATGTTATTAATGAAAGTTCTTTTGCCCGAAAAATTGCTAACTTCGGCATGGTACCAGGAATGATTATTGCGATGATTGTTGGTTGGTCTGTCGGCGAATACCCGTTACCTGTCATAGAATGGGGCATTACTAATCCTAATTTTTCATTAATGTGGGATTATTTACCTTTCACCGTTGGCTACCCTGATTGGGAAATTTTCTTATTAGCCATCCCTACAGCCGTTATTGCTTATGTTATTGCTTTTGGCGACATCCTGGTTGGTTTTACTTTAGTTAAACGTGTTGACCATATTCGCACAGATGAAAAAATTGAAGAAAATGTTGATCGTGTTCATTTAGTTACCGCCATTCGTAATGCTATGCATGCTTTTTTAGCACCATGGCCAGGATTAGCGGGACCATTATTTACAGCTGCCCACGCAACCGTTGCTGAGCGTTACGCTATGGGTCGTAAATCAATGGAATCTATATATAGTGGCGGTGCAACGTTTTGGATGAGTGGTTTACTTGCACTATTTGCCTTACCGTTAGTGACCTTATTTAAACCTGTGCTCCCCATCGCACTTTCGATTACCTTAATTCTTACTGCATATATCTGCATTATGGTTGGTATGGAGCAGCTGAAAAATTCTACAGAGCGAGGCGTTGCCGGTATTGTGGCCGTGACGTTGGCTATGCCGGATCCTAAGTCGACCATGTATGCGATTTTCATTGGTGTAGTACTTTACGTGTTGATTGAACGTCCTAGACTGATGGGTAAACATGACAGTAAAGATAACATTATTTTTGCTGATGAAACTCAAGAAGAAGCGGCTGTAGTGACGAGCAATAATTCTTAGTAATAGGAGAACATATAAATGACTGCAATAAACATTTTTGAACAATATTTAGAGCCAAATGAAGCTAACTATATGGCCCTAACTCCCATTTCGTTTTTAGAGCGAGCGGCTTTTGTTTACCCAGACAAAACAGCAACCGTTAATGGTGATATTCGTCATACTTGGTTAGAAGTGTTTCAACGCTGTACCCGCTTTGCTAGTGCTTTAGCAAAGCGAGGCATTGGTCGAGGTGATACAGTCTCAGTTATAGCACCAAATATTAGCGAACACTTTGAAGTACATTTCGGTGTACCTATGAGCGGTGCAGTGCTCAATTCAATTAATACCCGTCTTGATGCTGAAGCTATCGCTTTTATACTTGTGCATGCTGAAACTAAAGTATTAATCACGGATAAAGAATTTAGCCCAATAGTAAAAAAAGCATTGCGCATGATTCTACATAAACCTTTAGTTATTGATATTGACGATCCTCATTTTAACGAAGGCCAATTAATTGGTTCGTTAACCTATGATCAGTTGTTAGAGGAAGGTGATAGTGACTTTGAGTTGATACGCCCAAATAATGAATGGGATGCTATTTCTCTAAATTATACCTCTGGCACAACAGGCGATCCTAAAGGTGTAGTATATCACTATCGTGGCGCCTACCTGAATGCAGTAAGTAATGTGATGTCATGGAGCATGGGTGAGCACCCAGTCTACTTATGGACCCTGCCAATGTTTCATTGTAACGGCTGGTGTTTTCCTTGGTCGATTGCGGCAACTGCTGGTACCAGTGTCAGTTTACGTCATGTGCGTGCAGAGCCAATCTTTAATTTAATTCAAACAGAAAAAGTGGGCTATTTTTGTGGTGCACCTATTGTATTAAATATGCTTAATGGTGCTGATGCTTCATTAAAAGCTGACATCAACCACCCAGTGAAAGTAATGACGGCTGGCGCTCCACCTCCAGCTTCAGTGATTGAGGGTATGGAAGCTTCTGGTTTTAAAGTAACTCATACATATGGTCTAACTGAAACCTATGGCCCTTCTGTTGTTTGTGCTTGGCATGACGAATGGAACGAAGAGAGTGCTGAGAAGCAAGCTAAATTGAAATCTCGCCAAGGGGTTCGTTCGCCAATGCTTGATCAATTAATGGTTGCCGATCCTGATACCTTAGAGCCTATGCCAAAAGATGGTGAATCTGTTGGTGAAATCTTTATGCGAGGCAACCTAGTGATGAAAGGATACCTTAAAAATCCTTCAACTACGCAAACGGCTTTTGATGGTGGTTGGCTCCACTCAGGTGACATCGCGGTTTGGCACAGCGATGGTTATATTGAAATAAAAGATCGCTCAAAGGATGTCATTATTTCAGGTGGTGAAAACATTTCAAGCGTTGAAGTCGAAGATATTTTATATCGCCACCCCAAAGTTCAAGAAGTGGCTGTAGTAGCAAAAAAAGATGATAAATGGGGTGAAACACCTTGTGCGTTTATTACACCAATGCCTAACATTGACGTCACAGAGCAAGAAATGATCGCTTTCTGTCGCGATAATATGGCGCACTTTAAAACGCCAAAAACGATTATATTTGGTGAATTACCAAAAACATCAACAGGTAAAATACAAAAGTTTGTTTTGCGTGCACAAGCAAATAAGTAGTATGACAACTTTCTAAATAGTAGTTATATGCTCAAACAGCTTTACTCTACATGACCCTGTATTTCGAAGTTGTTTGAGTGTAGTCCCTCCCAACCTCCTACTATTTTTTGGGCTGGCTTCTGGCCAGCCCTTTTTTTATAATTATTTCATCGTTTATTTGGATACAGGTGATTAATGTTTTTACAGCAAAAACTGTCCCGTACTTTCTTTTCTGCCATCGCCTCTATTTTGCTTGTATTACTGATTGGTATTTATTGGTATTCAGTGCCATTAATTAATAAAGAAGTCTACAAAATTGAAAAAAATGCCAGTCGCTTAGTGTTAAATAACGTCTTTGAGTTAGCCAGTACCATGCAGCTCAGTCTCAAACCTCGTAAAGAAGAGGTCGTCCATAGACTTCGTCAAATAATCAAAAATAGTGTCATTGCCAAGACGGGTTATCTTTTCATTTTTGATGAGCAAGGTAATATGCTGCATCACCCCAATCCTAATATTAATGGTACTAACGCGTTACTGCTTAAAGATCCAAAAACAGGTAAGCCTATTCTGCAAGAGCTTATTGCGGTTGCCGATACAGGAAAGGAACTAGAATATCTTTGGGATAAACCTAGCGATGCCAATAATTATAGTTACAGTAAGTTATCCTTAGTACGACACTTACCTGAATTGGGTTGGTATATTTGCTCTTCAGTCTATATTGACGAATTGCAAAGCAGTGGAAAACTGCTGAGCCAACGCATTTTAACCATGGGTTTTATTGCCTTCATGTGTGCTATTTTTTTAGCGCTAATTTTTTCTTACTGGATAACCAAACCCATAAATTCACTGGCGTTAATTGCTCGAAAAGTGAGTCAAGGCGACCTAACCGTAACCAGTGGTATATCACGTACCGATGAGTTAGGCATTTTAGGTAAGGCATTTGACGATATGGTTGAGCAAATGCGTGAAAACATTGAGATGCTTGATTTAAAAGTTGCCTCACGAACGCAAACATTGGCTACAACCAATGCTCAATTACAACAGGCACTGAGTGAGAGTCAGCAAGCGCAACAGCAATTAGCACAAGTGCAACATATCAATGCAGTTGGCCAACTTGCAGGAGGGTTAGCCCACGATTTTAATAACATACTCACCATTATTTTAGGCAACTTGCTCGCTGCACAGCAAGATAATGAGCACAATAAAGCGTTATTATCACGCTTACTTCCAGCAATAAAAGCCTCACGTAAAGGCAGTGATATTACCAACCGTTTATTAGCCTTTTCGCGCCGACAATATTTGGTTCCCTGTAGGGTAGATATTACCCTTTTAATTGAGGAAACCATCGAGCTATTGAAAGGGTCTTTACCCAGTAAAATCACAATTAACACTGACTTTTCTAGTGAAAAGCTACAGGTCTATGTCGATGCTAATCAGCTGGAGAATTGCTTAATTAATTTGGTATTAAATGCAAAAGATGCCATGCCAAACGGCGGTGTTATCACTCTTATTGTCAGTAAAAGAATTGTAGATAAGACTCTACAATTTGATGAAGAAGTTGCCTTAGGCGAGTACCTTGACGTCACTATAATAGACGATGGAAATGGTTTTTCCGATCAAGCAATAAACAAAGCATTTGAGCCTTTTTTTACTACAAAGGGTACTCACCAAGGCTCAGGTCTGGGCTTAAGTATGGTATTTGGCTTTATCAAACAGTCACAAGGCTATATTCGCATTGCAAATCAGGTAAGTGGTGGCGCTAAAATATCATTTTTATTACCCTTACTTTGTAGTGAAAAAGAAGAGTTAACGTCAAAAGCAACATTCGACAGCATGAAAGAAATAACAAATGAAACGGAGTTCTCTAACAAGTTAATATTATTAGTTGAGGATGACCATGATGTGCGCGCTATTATTAGGGAGCAACTGATATCATTTGGTCTCAATGTTATTGAAGCAAATGATAGTGATGAAGCTGAACAACTTATTGATACTATCAATGACTTATATGGTATGGTTTCAGATATTAGTATGCCGGGTAATAAGGATGGATTTGAACTGGCTACCTTGCTAAAAAGTCGCTCACCTACTTGTAAAATTGTACTCATGAGTGGCTATTTTCAACAGTACAAAAAGCCAGATGAAGACACGCCTATTTTGTTAAAAAAACCTTTTGCGGCAAGTCAGTTATTTCAAGCATTACAATAAAAATAGTCGAGGTGATGACACTTGTGAATACTAAACCTTTAATTTACGTTATCGATGATGAAGCAGATATATGTGACTTAGTTTGTCAAGAACTTGAGCGCTATAACTTTACTACACAATCATTCACCACAGGCGAACAAGCCTTAATAGCGATAAAGAAACAATTACCAACACTTTGTATTATTGATCTTGGCTTACCTGATATGGATGGTTTGTCCTTAGTGAAACAGCTTTTTGACGATAAGAAAATTGGTGTCATCATTTTATCCGGTCGAAACAGCTTACCCGATAAAGTACTAGGTTTAGAGCTAGGTGCAGACGATTATATTGGCAAACCTTTCGACCCACGAGAACTGGTTGCTCGGGTGAAAAGTATCATTCGGCGAATTGTCGTCAATGAATTACCAACCAAGACACTTCATACCGCATGTTTTGGTGATTGGACATTTGCCCAATCAACACTCACTTTAGCAAACAACAAAGGCGATAGCTTTATGCTAAGTGCTGCAGAAACAGAAATATTGATGGTCTTATTAAATGCTCCCAGACAGATATTGTCGCGAGAACGTTTACTGAGTGAAGATGCAACTTCTTTTGATCGAAGTATTGATGTTAGAATGTCGAGGTTAAGAAAAAAAATAGAAGATGACCATAAAAACCCCAAAATAATAAAAACAGTATACGGTGCTGGTTATATTTTTACTTTGGACGTTATTTGGCAATAAGAAGCCTAGTTACGACTAAAAACAAGCAGAAGTATAAATTAATTGCTTCAGCTTTTCTCTCTTTGCTTTACCAAGTCAGCCCAACTCTGTTAAAACAGAATTGGGCTTCACTGGTCATATTGGTTAACTACAAACTCGTTCTACGATACTGCCGATATTCTGGCTTCCAAAAATTATGTTCAATTTTTGCTAAAAGCTCATCATTCGTTAATTCCAAGGCTAAGCCTTGTTCAAAAGCAACCTTAGCTATCGCAAAAGCAATATTTTTACTTAACTGTGCAATAGACGTTAAAGGTGGCAATAATTCTGCAGATTCATTATTTGCAAGTGGTGACGCTGCTGCTAAGGTTTCACTGGCAACTTGCAACATCTCATCAGTTATACGACTAATATTTGCTGCCACAACGGCTAAGCCGACACCCGGGAAGATATAACTATTATTACATTGAGCAATGGGGAATGTTTTTCCTTGGTACTCAATGGGTTCAAACGGACTACCTGTCGCAATAATGACTTCGCCTTGTGTCCAATTAATAACTTGGCTAGGTGTTGCTTCAACTTGACGCGAAGGATTACTTAACGGGAAAATAATTGGCAACTGGCAATGAGACTTCATTGCGGTAATGACTTTTTCTGTAAATAATCCCGCCTGGCCTGAAACACCAATGAGAATATCGGGTTTAGCGCCATGCATAACTTCAACCAATGAGGCAAACTCGCCGGCAATATCCCATGTGCTAATGGCTTCATGGCTTTGTACAAGTTTTTGCTGGAAATCACGTAGATCTTCCATTCCTTGTGTTAATAAACCAAACCTATCAACCATAAATACTTGGCTACGCGCTTGTTCCGCATCAATGCCTTCATTGATCATCTGACTAATGATTTGTTCTGCAATACCACAACCTGCGGAGCCTGCGCCAACAAAGGCAACTCTTTGCTCTGATAGTTTTGCACCTTTGCTGCGACAGGCTGCAAGTAAAGTCCCCACAGTAACCGAAGCCGTTCCCTGGATATCATCATTAAAACAACAAATTCTATCTTTATATCGTTGTAATAAAGGCATGGCATTAGGTTGGGCAAAATCTTCAAATTGCAGCAATACATTAGGCCAGCGGCGTTTTACTGCGCTGATAAATAGTTCCACAAATTCATCATAAGAATCTTGATCGATGCGTTTATGTCGAGCGCCCATATACATAGGGTCGTCTAATAGTTTTTGATTGTTAGTACCCACATCAAGCATGACAGGTAAAGTATGTGCTGGGCTAATACCACCACAAGCAGTATAAAGAGACAGCTTACCAATTGGAATTCCCATGCCGCCAATACCTTGGTCACCAAGACCTAAAATGCGTTCACCATCGGTAACTACGATAACTTTGACTTTATTCTTAGTCGCATTGCGCAACATGTCATCAATATTAAACCTATCTTCATAAGAGATAAATAAACCACGCGAACTTCGGTAGATATCAGAAAATTGCTCACAAGCATCCCCCACCGTTGGGGTATAAATAATGGGTAACATTTCAGCTAGGTTATTTTGAACTAATTTAAAGAATAACGTTTCATTATTATCATGAATTGCACGTAAGTAGATATGCTTATTGATATTAGTTTGAAAGCAGCTGTATTGACGGTAGGCGCGTTCGGCTTGTTCATCAATACTTTCAAAGCGTGGTGGCAAAAGCCCCGTAAGGTTAAAGCTACCGCGTTCTTCTTTGCTAAAAGCGCTGCCCTTATTCAATAAAGGGGTTTCTAATAATGATGGGCCGGCATACGGGATATAAAGTGGGCGTTGTGATTGAGGCATTTGGATGACTACTTATTTGTTTTGTGAATAATCGAAATAGGCGAAATTAATGGTGCAAAGTATATACCCGCTCGACTTCAAGATGCAAGTTTGGGAATACTGAGAAATTTCATTTCTAGGCGCATCAGCAAAGTCATGGCATTCCATTATAAATCGATGCAATAACAAGGTGATGTTGCTCTGTGTCCCCCTTCGGCTGGCGTTTAAAAGACTTTACGCTGCATTATTCATTTTAAGAAGATAATCACTATTCTATGCATTGAATACCTTGCCTTAAGTCTATTAAATCCCCATTGAATTCAGCGTCTTGAAGTGGTACAGGGAAAAGTGATATTGTTCCTGCTGCAAAACAAGAGAATAATTGAATATATTAAAAAACAAGAATTATGAGCTGAATATCGTTGAAAAATTTGATTTCACCATGTGAATCCCCTCATTTTAAGCAACAATAATTAAATTGCAGCTAGCTGATGGGTTAAAACTAACATGGTCAAAGTCATATCATAAGCTCAACAGTTACTAATCAACTTCTGCCATCCAGGCCAGCTGAATCGCTTCTAATACCCGTTCGCCGCAATGGTTGGGATCATCTTCAAAACGATCCAAATTAAGTACCCATTGCCTTAAGTCGGTGAAGTG
>MAAB01001469.1_pt1 | contig 21108 bp, 20 predicted proteins | sample 1115991 | NCBI WGS metagenome assembly MAAB01 (sample SAMN04961124, study PRJNA320927) | seawater metagenome | isolation source: sample BD02T18 sea water enriched with oil for 18 days | place: USA:Gulf of Mexico | collected 2013-07-27
CTCTGCTTTTTAATAATGATTCTGTTGCTAACTTTCTACCTTCTTTAGCAATATCCTCTATTGTTGATAATAAAAAATTTTCAACAAGAGGATCATCTGTACCCATTAGCTCCATTTGAAACGCACCAATTTTCTTTTTTATTTCTAAATTTATATTCCCATAATTGGTATAATCATACGCAAAACGTAAAAGTCCGCAGATTTCTATAGTTTTAACTCCTTTTGCATCTTTAGGTATAAAAAAAAGTGATGAATTAAGTACTTTTATATGTTGGCTGTAATCATCAAAATGAGGGTGAACAAAAATATAATCCCCACTTTGATTAGGAAATGTTTTTCGACTCTGATTAACTAACACATTCTTATTACTTTTCTCTTGGTTACAATCTTTACAAGATACACATAAGTTTTCTGGTTCTAATAAGAATTTTGGATGACTATCTTTTGGAATTATATGTTCCGCATCCCATATAACATTATGATCAACCACAATTCTTTGCAAACAGTATGGGCAGGTATAATCTTGTGTTACAATATAATGATCTTTTATATACTTTTTAACTACTTTAAGTTCATCATCATCTTGATTATTCCAATATGTTCCTACTTGCTGATCTTCACCTAAGTCATTATATTCTGAAACTTTCTTCTTCATATTTTCATCATTATATATAACTGGGTTATGTATCATTAAAGTTTTCCTCTAAAATCTCCTCAGCCATAATCATTAGTTTTTTCACAGGATCCTTATCGCTAAGCACCTCTTTTAATTTAAGTAAGTCTTTAATGGTTCTTATTTGTAAATCATCAATCTGCTCATTTGCCCCAAACATAGTTAAAATTGTAATAAATTCTCTCATTAAATATTCATTCTTAAACCCTGGTGTATCAAAAACATTTGCTAATTGGAAATCAACAGATTTTTTATTTATTTCGGATGCATTTTTTATTGTCGCATTCGCCATCGACAATATAAAACAATTATCATCTGCTAAGGATGATACAATTAGTGGAGAATGTGTAGCAATAATAAAATGACATCCAGAATAATCTTTAAAAGTTTTCATTAAAATGTTAATATACTTTTCTTGCCATTCAGGATGTAAACATACCTCTGGCTCATCAATACAAACTAATGACTTGTTTTTAATTTTACTTGCAATTCCAAGTATACTCATAACAACACTTTGTTCTCCAGAACTTGCTTCTCCAATATCTAAGACATCATAAGAACCACATTTCCGTATTAATATATTTGTTAATCTAAAGATTCTTGTTTCAAGTAAAAATAAAAACTCATTTAGAAAATCAATACCGTCTAAATTTATGTCTATTCCACTAGCACTTATCCCTATAGTAACTATTCTTCCCTTGGTATATAAGAAATATCTAGAGTATAACTCTAGGAAAAATTCAACTTTTCCTGTGTCAAATTCAGCTTCATCATCTCTACCGTTTATCTTAAAAAAGTTTAAGTTTATTCTGATTGCAGAGGACGTTCTTTTCCTCAAAAATATATTTATAAATGTTTCTACAGGATTAGAGGAATCAAATACTTCTCTCATTTTAATTCTATTTATCTCTAATCTATAATTTGCTTGTAAATTCTTTTCATAACCTAAATAGTTTAATACATTAAGTATTTTCTGAATATCTTGATTATCCCGTATGATTGAAGTAATTAAAGAAAGAAATATATTACTCATATAAGCTTTTCCTAAATCACTAGAATTTAAGTTTCTTAAACCTAAGTAGCTATATCTTTCATCTTCTACTTCTCTATAGTTATATATAGGAAATTTATCAAAAGGACTGGTTGATATTGCAATGATATTCTTAGGAACATCAGTAGCTTCAACCTTCCCAGTGTCAATAAACTCTTTTCTTTTACTTGAATAAAACCCATTATGATTAGTTGGTCCCATAAAATTTTCAATTAATGATTTAAGTAATCTGCTTTTTCCAGTTCCATTTTTACCTATTAAAACTGTGTAAATATTATCATGAGAATTAGTTTTTTCATTACTATTTACAAAACTATATGTTTTATCCGGACCAAAATATTTTTGTATCAAATTTTTCCTTCTATATTTTATTTAATTATAATTTGTAGTTTGTCACTAAACTTATTTATATCAGCAACTTTTTCTTTTTTTAGCGATATACGTAAGTCATTTGGATATATACTCAATAAAAAAATATTTACCAACTTCCTGTCCTACAATTAATAGTTTCATCAGGATGAACGATCCACCTTCCCCAACCTTTAAGACCTAATCCTAACTTATTATTTTTTATTTTACTAATCCCTAATACTGAATATGCTTCTCCTGTCAATCCTCCATGCAAATGTACTAGGTCCTTCGTTTCAATTTCAGAAGCTCTTTTTCTTTCCAATGTTATTCTCGTATTAGTTTCTTTATCCTCTCCATAAATACATATCCGAATTTTACAATCTGGGCACTTCCAGGTATTTTCAACATCTTCAACATTAAGTGTTCGCTCACATGTATGACATTCGTACAGTTCACTTTTAAGTCTATTTACATCACTCATTGAATTCATAATCTTTCCTTCCTTTAATTAATATGTGTTTAGAGGGAGTTTATTCAACTATAATAAAAATATAATTAATTATTCTCGCCTCTCAAAACTATTCGATTTTCTTACCAATACCATTTTCAAAACTATTTACAGAAGATAAAAGTTTACTTTGTGCTTGACCCCCATATATATTTCGAACTACTAGTTTTGATGATATCGCAGCTAATCCATCTAAAATACTCAAAGTCCTTTTAAGATATTTTTTGTCAAGTTGAATTTTATTACCTAACTTAAACTGGGTGTTTTTTATTTCTCTAATATATTTTCTGTCGACTCTTCCGTTGTTATGTACAATAACATTTCGTCTGGCCGTTATTTCTTTATATTCCTCCAATATATGAGGATGATTATTTATAAACTCTTTTCCAAAAGACAATTTCATTTTATCTTTTTCAAATAATTCAAGTGGATTACCATAGAATATAGAACGCAGTTTTTCTTCAATTATCTTTGAAAGAATATCGTCCTTATTATCAGAATCAATAATTAGATGGAGATATTTTTCCGCCTCTTTTTCTGTTTGTCCCTTATTTAAATTTTTTAATTTATCAGGATAATCCAAATAAACAATTTCAGCTAATTTACACAAGTAGTCTTCAAAAGTTGCAATTGAATCCAATAAAACTCTGTGTTTAATTGAATTTTGCATTACTTGTCCTAACACACCCAGAGATGTATCTTTTTTAGTTTTTCGAATGATATCATTACTTAAAAATGGTTGAAATTCTAAAGTTGGAAATTTACTATCTTTTATGTTGCTATGTATATAAGGGGCATAATATTCCATAAATGAATATTCTTCCCAAATATGTCGCAATTTTTTACGATAACCTTTCATCATTGTATGTATTCTGGCAATATTTTTACTCATTTAAATTATCCTTTATATTAATTGTTTTTTCATAATTATAATTTCATCTGTTTCATCAGATATTTTTTTATTTTGAATTGCCTTTTCATACAATTTTATCAAAGCAACTATATCTGAATGAGTTAAGAGTCCTTTGTTTTTTGCATTTTGAATTGTTTGTATTAATCTTACTGTTAGTAAACGAGATCTTATATTTGATACACGCTCTATTAAAAAAAACGACTCAGCGATTGTCGGATCTTTTATTAAATCGTCAAAAAAATATACCATTGCATCCATTACCCCAAAAACACTTTTTTCAAATCTTACTGATGATAAATAAACTTCCAATTGTTCTTTTTTTGTAAAAACTCTATCAAACCATATAGCCAATAATATTTCTACAATTTTTCGTCTGTACGTTTTATGAATATCATATATAAATAATGTTCGAACTATTTGTTGTGTAATAGTAGAACCTCCGACTTTAGATTTTCGTTTCAATACACTAAAAACACCTCGTCCAATGCCCTTAAAACTAATGCCAATATGGTTATTAAATTCTTTATCCTCAATAAAAACTAATATTTTTTTTAAATTAATTAAACTGACGTTTTGGCGATTTGTTTCGTAAGTTGCTAACTTAGCTCTATAGATAACATATTCAAAATTTTCAATTATTTTTAAGTTGAGTAGTATGGAAATATTTTTAACAAATAAATAAAGAGGTCGTTCATGTAAGTCTAATAGACTTGTTCTATAAATATACATATAAAATAAAAAGCATGTGAAAAATGAGTAGATTGCAAGGTAATCAGAATTGATAGTAATAGTAGGCATAAAATTAATATTTAGACTTTGTATTTTAAGTACCAAAACTGTTATTACGATACTTGACATAATTGATAAAATATAAAAAGGATACCCAACGTAAGTATTCCATCCAGGAAAAAGTTTAACTGATAGTGGCTGATCAGCCCCTTCTATACGCCATTTTGGCAATATTAATTGCATAGAACCATATGACAGCCCCAACATTCTTCTTAATATAATAACTTTTCTTGAGGCAAATATGATTGAGCGTTGTCTATCTGCAAAATATTTTAATAAAATAACAGTAAAAAAAATCACTAACAAAGTAAAAAAACTACTTATAAGTTCTATAGATAAGACACCTTTAAATAAATTTAATATTGTTTCGCTTTTACTTATTACAATAGAACCAATTGCAGTTGAAAAGAGTAAAGTTATATTTGATGCATTTAGAAAAATACGTTCTTCAGATTCAAGTAGTTTTGAGGAAGCTTTATACTCTTCCAAAGCAATGTTTTTATCTCTAAAATTGTATGTAGGGAAATGTTGTTTCCAATCATTTTGTATATTATCTTCTATGATTTTGTTTCCTTATTATTCTTATAATTCTTTATTTCTTGTTGGCAATGTTCAAATATACTTAGAATTTCTTGATTGTCACCATATGCAGATTTTTTGTACTTAGTTATATCCCAACATTGATCAGATAAACCTCTCCATCCAATATATTCAAATAAAGAATATGCTTCTACCAAGTTTTTTACGGACTTTGAATAATCTTCAAATAAAATATGATAAAACATTAATACTTGTTCTCCATTAGTTAAATCAGAAACAAATATTTTAAAATAAATTCCTTTGTTTTTAATTTCGCTATGAGAGATGAAATCTAAAATAAATTTAAAACTTTTAAAATAATCTTCTAGCAAAATCTTAGTGTTTCCACCTCTTGAAAGACCGTAATAAGCATCTTCTGAGGTACAATCGGGGTCGTCCTTTTGATAGTATTCTTTATATTTATAAATCTCATATCTTAAATATTCAAAACCTTTATATCTAAAGTCCCGATTAGTTTCACATTTTTCTTTAAATTCATCTTCCAAATAAATTCTAATAAGATGAACACTCTGATTTTCAAATTTATCAAGTAATCTAAAAAATGTCGCTTCAAAGTTTTGTTGAACTAAACTATTACTTTGTTCTATTAAGGCATTTGCAGATTTAGAAAATTCTTTTCTTGATTCCTTAAGTTCAGTTTGTTGAAGAACAATTGTTATAAGTAAGCCCATAAATGTTAAAAAAGTTAATATTGGATTTAACACTCCTCCGAAAAAATCACCCCATTCTCCAAAGTTACTTGTTCCAAGTGAAAATATGTTGATTATAAATACAAATATTATGGCATAAAGTGCGAACTGAAATAATCTAAATAAGTTTCTCGAAGTTTTGTCTTTTGTAAATCCCACCGTTTTGAGAAATTTCAGATAGACTTTACGATGATACTTTTTCCATAAACTTTCCAATTTAGTCCTAAGCTCTTTAAATATCATATAGGTAAATCTTTAAATAATAATTCCAATTCATGTTGAGTCATATTTTCAAAGATATCACCCTCTGGTGAATTATCATATCCAGCTACAAGTAACCATTTATTATTTTTAATTTTTTGATACAATTGACCACTCCCCCATTTTATCTGAGTACCATTAGTTTTAAAACATTTTGGACACATCCATGCCCAAGGTCCCTGAGTAGTTTTGCCATCAATTAAATATTCTTCAGAAATAGCTTTTTTACTACAAAAATCACATTGTAGGTCTGCATAATTATAATATTCTGATCTCTGTAGTGCTTCTTTCATATTAATCATATCGTCAAAACTTTTAGTACCTTTATTAATTTCTTCATTTCTCGATTCATTTTTTAAAGTACGTGATAAATTACTAGATGGTAAACCCATAGCAAAAGGGGAACCATACATAATATTTTCTTCATAATCTATGTTAGTAACCCTAAAAAATCCCCCAAATGTACTTCTTCCACCAGCTGGCCTAAAGTAAGAGAACGCAGTATCGGTTGTTATCCAATTTCTATTAATATTTAAGACTAATTTCCATCCATTAACATGCATATTATAAATATGAGGGTCTAATTTTAAATCACCGCAGAATTGGTACTCAATTTTATCTATAATTTTTCTTTCGATAAAGCTAATATTTTTAGTTCGAAAGGTTAGCTTGTCAAAATAAACCAAACTTCCGATATATCCTTCATGAATAAAGTTAATATTTGAAAACTTAATTGCATCCATAGTTAGATGAGAGAAAACATTCTCAAAAGTTGTCATAATACCATTTAAGTCCCACCCATGGCTATGCAAGTTTTGTCGTTCATTATATTCTGATAAATTTATTTTATGTCCAAGTTTCAGTGCTACCTCACTAAGCCTAGGTATATTCAAATATAATAAATGAGATAAATCAATGTCCCATTTTATTTTCTTTGCTAATTTAGCTTCAATCCAAAAAAAATAGTTTTCTTTTATTTGATGAAGCTTTTCAACTGAGTACTCTACTAAATTCTCTTTTTTATCAATAATGGTATGATGATTTGAACACAAGAGTATTAAATTTTCAGAACTGTTACGATGTTCAATTGAAATTCGTGCATTAAATCTTGCTGAACCATCATTTTCACCTATTATATGAGCAACTTCACCAAATAAAGAAATGTCATTATCATCATTTTCGTATATAACATTTTCTTTACAAATAGCACATTTACCAGCAAACTGACCCCAAATTACATTCTTAGTTTTTGTTGATACGGGCACAATAAATCCTTCTTAATTAATTATTGATTTATTTGAGCAATTTGGAATTCTATTCCAATATTTCTCATTTTATTTACTAACTCATTTAAAGAAAATTTTGCAATATTAGAACTAAAACTCTCAATGCAACTTATACTTCTTTCATTAGTCGCGGTATCTTTAACTGCTAACACAAAACATAGTTTTTTATTTTCGAATATTGAAAGAAATTCATCTTCAGAATCAACCTGATCCCTATATTCTTCTGAATTTTGCAATTTTTCATATAAGTTTTTTAAATAAGTTTTATCAGACTTCAAATCTTCTATAATTCTACTGGCAGATACAAAGACTTGATTTGTTAAATCACGCATTGATCCATCAAAACCTTTTTTCACATGACAGAAGTAAACTTTTTGAGAATCAAACTTCAAAATATCACAAGCTTCAATATTATCAGGCGTTATTGTATCTAATACCAATGTGTCGGTTTCACCTTTATATAGTAAATTATAAACGCTTTCTCTTCCACTATTCCAGTTTTTATCTAATCCATCGTAATAATTATTAGAAATAAAATCTTTGCAACTTTCATTTAACGTATTAATAAAAGAACTATTTATTTCATAATATTCTCCATTAATTAAAAAATAATTTTGACTTTCGTATTGAATTTCTAAAACTAAATGATTAAACACTTTATCACTTATTAATTCTTCACCTTCACTATCATACCCCCTAAGAGTTTTAGTTTTTAATTCTCTAAAAAAATGTTTCTTATTTGGATTACTGAGTGAATTCATAACGCTTACAAATATAGTTTTTTTATCTTCATATCGAATTCCATTACATAAAAAGTAATCAGAGGATGAAAACCTATCAAACTTCTTATTTATAAAATCTAGTTGTTCCTTAAGTATTTCGAAGTTATTTCTTCCTTCCCATAGTTGATTTAAAACAACTTCTTCAAGTTTATCAATTAAAGTGTTTTCTTTTCTTGAATCAATTTTTTTAATATCATTTATATTAAAATTTGCTTCTCTTTCTAATATCACATTTAATTTATCAACAACAGAAAGCATGTTTTCATAGGTGATTGATTGATTTATTTTAAAGCTATTTTTGGCAATACACTGTTTAACATCATTAGTATCTATAGACAAAGAACGAATAATATCTTTATCTATCTCAGCTGAAACTTCTCTATATATATTTCCAAAATTTGTATTTTCATAAAAATTGTAATTTTCTCTGAAATATTTTGCAACACCGACTAATCCACCAGTAATCCCAAACTCTTTGGCGTGTCGTAAAACTTTGTTCCCTTTAGTTTGAAGTATACGCATTAATATATCAATACCAAAATCTTCATTTGTAAAATTCTTGATAGCAACAGATCCATATCCACCACAAACTGCGTAAAGCTTATTTGAAGACTTATGGAAAAAAAATAAAACGAAACTTTCATTCATATTAGTAGAATCAGTATGTATGCTACTTTCAGTTTTCACATTTCTCGCCAAAAATTGTTTCCAATCTGGTTTTTTTTTACGATGTTTTCTATAATATAAAAATAAGGTAAAATCATTATAAGCTGTTGATATTAATTTTTGAGGTTTGAACTTGTAAACTAAATCATCAACATGTAATAATTTTCGTAATAATTTATTCTGTTTTTCTTGATACGTCTTTTCTTCTATTTGTAGAAATTTGTAGACTTCTTTTGTTGTTACACTAAAATCATGAATAAGATAAACTCCAACTTGCCATTTAACTGCCACCATATACTCCTTTAATTGAAAATATTTATATTTTAAATATCTTTTCTTGCTTAATGCCTTTTATATTAGGCCTTCACCTTTATTTTTATTCCAATCTTTAATTATAAATTTTTCAAATTCTTCATCATTAGCATGCTCTAAAACAATTATTTGGGGTTTGATACCTGAGTTTTTTTCAATTAATTCAATCTCTTCATTTAAGACTTTAAAGATTTTTCGTACTTGTTTTATATTATCATCAAAACTATTTCCTTCTTCGTTTGTAGATTGTCCAAACTTTGCAGTTCTAGGAAAATAAACTTGACTGGGCTGGTCAATCATTAAAAAAGATGGAATAGAAGATTTTTCATATTTGCAACTTAAATGTAAAAAAGCTAGAATGATAGATAAATGACAAGCAAGCCAATTCGCACCGCTCCCCATTTCATCTAATCTTATTTCTTTCTTATTATGCTTATGATTAAATTTAAACTTATCTAAATCAAATTCAAAATCAATTGGTTCTAATTCTTCTTCAAAATCTAATTTATTAGCAATTCTATCCATGTGACTTTTTAAGTAAGACTCGGAATCTTCTTTAAATGATTTTAATTCAGAATATTCGTTTATTTCTTCAATTACATTTCGCAATCTTACTTGCATATTTTTCAAATCTTCATTATCAACCATTTTTTTGTTATTTTCCAAATAGTTTTTTATGTTAGCTTCAAATAAACCTTTTTGATAAAGTAGAGTTTCTCTTTTTTTTATAGATTCATTATATTCTTGATTTTCTGATGTTAGTTTATCAATACCTGAAGTAAGACTTTTTATCTCTTTTTCTAATCTTTTTTTTCTTTCACTCAATCGATTAATAATTTCACTACTATCTTTATTGTAAGAACCAATTTTAATTAACTCTGAAACTAATTTAACCTTAGAATTCTTTATTATATTAATATCTTTGTTCAATTCTCGCACAGGTTCATCACAGATAGGACAACAAATATCGACATTATTATTACTATTAAACTTTTGTCTTTTTTCAATATTTATTAAATTTTTTGTATATCCCAGACTATCATCAGCATTGGAGACCAAATTTGTTAAGCCTTTTTCTATTTCGTCAAGTTCCAAATATTTAACTTCTCTGTTTTTTTCATATTTATTTAATTCTATATATTTTTTTCCATTATCAACTAAAGCATTTGGAGGAATAGGTAAATTTGAAGCAATTTTCATTAAATTTGAGAAACTTAAGTTTGATTCTAATGTCTCACCTATTAATGAATAATATAATTGAATGGAGTTACTAATATATTCTCTTTTATCATCTTGTTTTTCTTTCATGTTTAATATTACTTTTACTTCTGCCTTTATTTTTCTATCTAATATTAATTTTTCTTTTATTAATTTATAATACTTTCCATCTGCAAGTCCAACAAGTACCGGTAATCCTTCTATAACTCTTTTTCGTTTATAGATATCATCAAATCTATAAAATACTGCATGTTTACTAGCAATAAGATTTTGATGTTGAAAAATAAATGAAACAGCGTCTCTTATAGACAATTTCCCAAAATTATCATTTTCATTTTCTAATTTACTTAAAGATAAACCTAAATATTCTTCAAATTCTGTTTGGACATCATTCTTAATAGGTTTCAAAATAATATTATCAAAATAACTTAGTTCCATAGTTCTTAAAGGTTCATAATCAATTTCAACATTTAAATAAGCTTCCTGTGATGAACAAGTTGATAGTGAAGAATATCTACCAACAACAATATTTATTTCATTTATTCTAAAAACTACAACAAATAACTCGGCAAATTCTGTAATTACTCCTTTCGGAATACTTGAACGTGATGAGAACAAACAATAATCAACAATTTCTATTAATGCACTTTTCCCCGTTTTCGAGTCTCCCGTAACAATATTGAGTCCATCATTAAAAGAAATATTTCGTTTTTCACCATCTTCATTAAAAATAATGATTTGTTTTATACATGTATTCATAATTCAACTATCCTTAATTTTTTTATAAGAGTAAAATAACTTTCTTTAGCAAACAAAACTCCTAAAAAATATGAAGCTTTAAATATATTTTTTATTTCTTCTTCTATTTCATTTTTATAGTTTAATACACCATCAATATTTATATACTCACCAAAATCAACAGTGTTATTAGTGGATAATATAATTATCGAATGATTCGTTATTGTTTTATATTCTTTAATTTTTGCATTAATTTGAGAAAAAAATGATTCGTATTCTTTATTATTTAATAAAGGACTTAATTTAGAAGTTTTATTAAGATTTGATAGTTTCATTGATATTTCTTGATTATAGATTATTGGTAAAATTGTATATATTAGTTCTATTTTAATTCCACTATCATTAATACTTTTGACTCCGGAGAGAAAATGATGAAGAATTAAGGAAGTATAATTTGGATTAAAAATTAGTTTTTCTAACTCATTTGATTTCATTTTGTACCTTTAATTTACAACTAAGTGATTCCTCTTCTTCTATACAATGATATAATCTACCTTTTGGATAATAATGTTTAACACCTCTCACCCCTTCTATTTCTTTTTCAGAAGATACTTTTTTTTCTGTACAGTCAACAAATCTTCTTGATTTTTCATTTATGTTATAATCAGTTTCAGTCCTTAATTTATCTATATGTGAAATAATATTTGATTCAAATTGTTCTTTTATCTCTTCATCAAAATCATCTAATCTCTCAGATAAACTATTTCTTTTGGTTAACATAATTATTCGACTATCAGCCGCCTTTATATAATTTTTAAATGCCATTCCTATTAAATCATCATATTCTATACTTTCCAGTTCTTGTACAAATCTAAAATTTCTTTTATTAGTTTCGTCAATTTTTTTATTTGATTTTGGAAATATTAATTCATCAATTTGATATTGTTTTAAATAAGATTGAAAGTTTTCATGAAAAGATGATATATTAATTTCCCATTTATATTCTTTGGCAGTTATAAGTTCATATGAAAGATATCCTAACATTGAGTTAATAAATGATTTTCTGTCCTCTTCTTTTAAAGCATTAGTAATTGAAGGATGTAGACATAATATATCAACATAAAAATCTTGCGCATTTTTTTGATTTGAATGAATAATAAATTTCTCCAAAATATTTTCAAGGTTTACTTTGTCAAAGTTATTTATAAAGTTTATATATTTTGAAATTGTATTTGTTGAGTTAACAGAAAGAATATTTTTAACTTTTTCTTGAGAAGATTTATCATTCCAGCCTTCAAAAATAGAATCTTCTTTTATGTCTGCTGTTGTGTGTAAAATAAATTTGCTATAAAATTTATAAGAGTCATAATTAATTAAGCAATTATATATCGTTTTCCAAAAATCTATATGAGTATTGATGAGTTTTTTATTTTTATTTATGGAGTGTTTAACTTCAATAGATACAGTTTTATCTGATACATCACCGTAACATTCAAGATAAATACTTCTGTTATCCTTTGATTCAAGACATTTAATCAATGCTACCATCTCTTGATATTTAAATCCTAATAATTTTTTTGATGCATCATCTAATTTATCCAATTTCCCCTCACTTATAAAATCGTTCTTTTTTAATATCTTCATTACTAAATATATTGAGTATAAAGTTAAATTATATATTTAATTTCAATACTATTCTATAAACTTAAACTTATATTAATATAAAAAAAACAATTGTAACGCAATTGTCTCTATAAAAAATAAAATATTTTTTATAACCATATTTAAATAACATCACAGTTTACGTCACCATTTTCAATAGTAGAAATAGCTAATATTTACCATGTTTATATCGGTTAAGACATTTTAGAAACATTTTATAAATTAATAAATTTATGTTAAAATATGTTACTGATTTATTACATATACCTAGGTACATTATGAAACAAACAAGTATTAAATATAAATTAAATAATTCGGAGTTAGTAAAGTCCTTAAAAAAAAATTATTATGATGACTTGTACATCGAAAATTATACATATCCAATAAATATTTACTTCACCGCAGAAATAATTAAAAATACGATTGATGTATACATTGATAATCACCCTAACTTTAATTACAATACAGTTAAACAAATACCCGAACATTGTTTTCAACATATAGTTAAACATGACAAAGTTATTTCCATCAATGAAAACATAATTTACAAAGAGCTATATAAAATATTGTATTTAATCCACAACACATTCAATAGTTTAGATTTTATTAAAAACAAACGTTATCCAAAAAAACACTTTGCATATATTCAATCAGATAAAAAGCGACTAAAAGGAGCTATAAGAAGTCATAAGAATATGGTTGTAAATAATTCTTCATTATCAGAAAAAGGAGAATTGAGAGTAAATTGGTACTTTTATAGTCTATTTAAAAAAAATAAAGATTTAACAAGATTATTTCTAAATATGATTACCATAGCCGATATCACAAAATCATCTTTCTTCCATAAAGAAAGTAGTGACACTTTAGCTAAAGTATTACACTTCTTTAATGACAAACTCATCCAACAAACAACACCAAAAACTGTCATCAAAAGTTTGGGTATTTTACTCCATTATGAATTCAAAAATTATCTAAAAATAAAAGATACAAAATCAAAAGAATTAATATCAGAATTAATATCCTATATTTTTAATACCGATAGTCCAAATGATGAAGAGTTTAACAACTATATTTACATATCATCTACTTTATCCTTTATTCCAATATTTGGTGCAACTGATATAAATCTTTACCCTACTCATAAAAGAGAAGAAATTAAAAGAACTTTTAAGAAGTTTCTCAAAGAGATTAACTATAAAAACAACGTTAGTAATTTTCAACTAAGTTTAATGATTAAAGAAGCATTAGAACAGTCCCATATGACTTACTTACAAAAGTACCCCATGGAACTTTTACGAATAAATCCAAAATATTCCACTTTAAAATAAAATATAAATCTGGCAAAATTTCTCCATCTAAATTAACCACGACTTGTAACGTTATAAAATTACAGAGATATCTGTAAACCATTATTAGGACTATAAATCCAAAAGGCAAAAAAATGATTTCTTTAACAGGAACACTAATTAATTTCATAGATGTAGGAGAATATAAATCACCAGAGGGAATAATTACTCCTCAGAAAGCAAAAGTACAAATACTTACTGAAACGATCAGAAAAGATGGGAAAAAAGTAAATACTCTGCACTCAATTTCTATACCAGATACAAAAATTAGTCAATATATAGACAAGGTATCAAAACCCATTACAGTACAAGTTGGAATTATCTCCAAAGAATACTCTTTCTACGGAATCTAGTATCAATAAATTGTACTTTCAACTTGAAAGAAAAAAAGCTCAGATGGACATCTGAATTTTTTTCTTAAGAGTGAAAGGAATAAATATTTGACCCGTTCTTAGTAACACGGGTCTCTTAAACACTTTTAAGGAAACAAATGAATACTTCAAAAATGATACATGGTATTGATTCACTTTATTTCTTTTGTGAATCCAATCCAGATTATGACAATTTATACTTAGAAATACTAGATCAAATGGAAACTATCAAAGGAACTTTTGAAAAGAAAGAAATAGAGTTTGAAAATCAAGATATTCATATCAGGCTAAATGATATTACTTTAAACTTTTTAGGTAAAGCTAATGGCTTTTATTGGTTTAAAGATATCAATAACTTTTTTAAAATTGGTTTTAAAGATACATTTAAACAGACGAATGTAAACGACATCATGGTGCAATTGCAAACTATGGGTATATATACAGTTGGTATTAAATCATTGGTTGATTTTATTAATGAGTCTTTATTAAAAGAATATACCACAGGATACAATCCAATAACAAGAGTAGATTTAAATACCTTTGTGCAACATGACTTTAGTTTTGTAAGTAAAGAGATGTTCAGTACACGAAAAAGAAAGTACTCTACTATTAGTGAAATTGGTACTGCTAAATCTACACAAACAATATATGTGGGTGGGAAAGATTTTAAACTCAGACTTTATAATAAAAAAGAAGAGTTAAAAAAATCTTCTAAAAAAGACTTTATGTATGAGTACTTTTTGAATCATGGGTTTACTATGGAGGATAGTATTTTTAATATCGAATTTGAAATGCATAGACAACATTTAAGACTCTACAATATTTTAAGTGTTACAGACTTGTTGGAGCAAGCAGTAAGTTTATTTAGAGCTTGTATGGAAGAGATAAGACTTATAGATATGGATTCTGTTTCACAAAAGAAATTAGAACATAATAAGTATGAAGCTAAAACTTTAGAAATATGGGATGAGATTAAAAATAACTATGAGTTAAATAGTTTTACACAAACCTCCCTACCCCTACAAAGAATCAAAAGAAAGTTATCTATCTATGATGATACAAAGTTTAGATTGGAGTATCTAGCATTACTTAGAAAGGCTCTTATTAACAATGTAAATATAGACAGTGAATATTTAAATATACTTTTTATTGAAGCAAAAGAATCACTTACAAAATCAAGTAAAACAGTAGCTCATAAAGACAGATATATTCCTGTCGAAATCATCCAAGAAAATGGAGATAGAAAAAAGCTGAGACTTTTAGATGAAGGTAGTTTACTCACCCCACTCGATACGTGTAACGTCTCGAAACTTCAAGACTATGAGCTACATGTGTATTTGGAAAAAACAAAGAAAAAACAAAATCTAACCAAAAGAGATAATGACACATATCAAGTTGCTTTGAAAGAAGCCATGAATAGAAATCTAATTTTTGATTATGAAGTAGAGGTTTAACAATGAGTAATTTTTTAAGAATCGCACAAGTTGCAAAGAAAACGGGATTGGGTAAAAGTACAGTTTGGTTGTGGGTTAAGGAAAATAAATTTCCTAAACCTATAAAATTAAGTCCTAGAGTTACTGTTTGGGTTGAATCTGACATTAATAAATGGCAGAATATGAAGAAACATTTCTAATTTATATATAATTAATTTTTTTTATATATACTTAATTAATCTTTTGAAGGATTTAAATGAAAAGCCAAATAGTATTTAAAGCACAGAGAAATATTCCTTATTGGGTCACAGCACAATGGATTAATCATATTGGTGATACCTACATGAAAATTTTATTAATTAATGAAATGCAAAAGTTATATAATAAAGGTGCAACAGATCGTGATTTTATCATTTCAAATGAATCATTAAATTATGATGTGGATATTAGTATGTTTGACAATTACTTTCAAGTTAGAGATCCCGAACTAAAAAATCATATCGATTTAAATAGTAAAAGAAATAATGCACAAGAATTTTGGAATACATTTCATAAGTTGCATAGACCTATGGTATATTATAAATCTGATCAAGGATATAAGTCATTATATAATTCTTCAAATATTATTATATTTAATAAGCTAGCACTAAACTCACCTCCATACCTAGGTTTTATCGGAGATAGTACTGCTATAAAATGGATTGGGAATGCTTTGGCAAATGGATTAATTGGTGTAGTGATAGCGCAATCTATCCCTATGAATATACCGAAAACAATAGCTGAATCATTTGGTAACAATGGAAATAATGCATTTAATAGTGAAAAATTACGTCCTGTCAAGAGTGTTCAAGCAATAGAAAACCAACTGAACAGCGATGAAATAACCAATAATATAACAACCAATAATAATACAACAACCAATAATACAATAAATATTACACAAGAAAATACAATAAATATTATCAATATATTTCCATGTCAGCAAGAAAACCTACAAAAGGATGATTATAAACTTCTAAAAGAGCTTGATAGCGTACATGATGAAGAAATGAGTGAATTCTTACAAAATGAATTAAAAAATGTAAATGATAAGTTTATACAAAAAATTATAAAAGAACCTTTTTTACTTGAAGAAATATATGATATTACTAATAAGCAGATTGCTTGAGATTATTAGATTATAAGTTAAAGAACGTAGGATATATTTCTCTTTTTTATCCATCAGTATACCTTGACTCAGGAATAATAATTTTTTTTAGAAAATATAATATTTTAATTAAATATTAAAAATTGGTATCAAAATGTATAAAAGAAAAAAACTTATTGAAGAAATAGAAAAAAACTTAGCTTATATCTCAATAGTAATTGAGTATTCAAATAAAATAAACTTATACGACTTAAATATATATAGTGAATATTTTTTTTGCGAAGTGTTAAACTTGATATACCCTTTTAAATTAGAGGATTTAAATAATAAGCAAAAGAACTTTCCTGTAATAGATTTAGCTGACTACAAAAATAAATTATGTTTTCAAATAACTAGTACAAATGAAAAAAGTAAAATATTAAAAACAATTGAGAATTTTGAAAAAAAGAAGTATTATAATGATTTTAGTAAGCTATATGTGCTGCTATTAAAAATGAAAAAAGATAATTATGGAACATTCAAAAAGTCAACTTACTTTTCGAAAGATCATATTCTTGACTATACTGACTTAATAATAGAAATAAAGAAAAATAACACAGATAATATAATAAAAATCCATAACTACATAGAAAATAATATTTCGAAATTTGAAAATATTGACAATCCCAAAAAATTGATTAATGATACATATACGATCTTTAACAATATAAATATAATTCTAATAAACCTTAAAAAATCTGCTTTATTACAATATGAGTTAAGCAATGAAAAAATCAATACAATTCTGAATAAATTAACTTTCAAACAAATAGATTTAGATCAAGATGATTTTCAGTTTTTAATAAGAGTATCTCAATTTATAAATACTATTTCAGAAAATGATATATTTGAACTTTCAAAATATATTTCCTTAAGAGAAGATACTAAAAATAAATATTTTAGTAATCAATTAATTAATGATTTTGATTATATTACATTAAATGTCCAATTCTTAGATAGGTACACATATGAACAAATTGAAAGATTACTAAATGATGTTAAAAAGATTCTTGATTTAGAAGTTAATAATGTAATTTCGTCTAGTTATGGTGAAGTACAGAAAATCAACTCTGAATCAATTATCATATCAGTTTCATCAAATGATAATACTGACAATAAATTAATAGTTTTAGATAGTGAAAATCATTACATTCAACAACATGAAATATGCTTAGGTGGAGTATCCGAAGGTATTTTTAATATAAAAACTTTTTTCCAAAACCGATATGTTTTAGCACAAAGTAATTATCATATCTATTTATGGGATAGTCATATTTCGTATAATCCTATATCGATTTTAATAAACCCCAATAATATTCAAATAAATGATTATCAAATTTATAAAATCAAAAATAATATTCAAATTATTACATTAAATGAAAATAACCAAATCACTATTTGGAAGATAATCAATTATATACCATTTGTATATAAATTTTTCTCATTAAATGAAAATTCTGATGTGCTAATTCAAATTCACAATGAAAATAAATTGTTAAAATATTCCAGATATTCAAAATCTATATATTTATATGATATTGATAAAGAAGAAGTTTCTCTCTTTTTTGAATTATCAAGTAAATATAATAAAATTATTGATTTAACAATACATCCAAAAAAGAACTATATTGCATTTACACATACTTCAAAAAATAAATTTGATTTTGATGAGCTTATTCAATATGACATTGATTTAAATATTGAATTTTTTCATGTAACATTTGAGAACCATTTTTTAATTGATTGTGAATATAAATACATAAACAATAATATTCAACTATTAGTATATGACCGAGATGCAGCCGGCTCAAATTTTTGTGCAATTGTAAGAGCTTGGATTGAACAAGAAAACCATAACTTTCTGTACTGTGATTCAAATGACTTTGCACAAGATTTTAATGAATTTTATGAAAGTTTAAACTTCTTCAATCACTACCTTTACTTAATTAAATCATCTTGTTCAAACCGAATTTACAAAATTAAAAGTAATAGTGAATCATTATTTTATGAAACTGATAAAAATTATTATATCAAAGAACTATATACTCAATAATTCATTTTGATACTTTTTATTAATTATATTAATAAATTCCCCATTTTTCTGTATAAAACTCGGGACAGTGTAGATAACTATTTAAACTGAGGAAAAGATAACTTATCAATCATGATTTTTACTTAACTAAAATAATAATTTTTATTCGCATTAATTAGTTAAATTTATTCTTATATTTATTAAACTTTACTCAGCTCTCTAGATTCAAGCATAACCAATATCTCTTTTAACAATTTTAAATTATGTTGATTTACTGTTTTTATATCATTAGCATAATCTTCATCGCAATCATCTAATGACATATCAATTATATTTAGATTAGATTCCATAATAAAAAGATGAGATAGTACATCTTTTATATCAATCTTTTGGTTTAGCTGATAAAAGAACTTTGGCAAGTCATCTATGCTTTTTATATTTTCAAGTGATTTGTCATTTGTTTTTTCAAGTAGGTTTTTAAGAATATTTTCATCTGTAAGATATGAATATGTATTAAATACTTGTAGAAGTTTTTGTTTCATTTTATATATCCTAAACAAAACATATACTAGATGTAAGGCAGTACCTGTATATATTTTATTTTAAAAGTATATACTAATTCCAAAATTATTTCAAGTATTTTAAACGAATTTTCGTACATATTACATAATTTAGTTCTACTAAAAGTATTTATATGCTATTTATGGCTTCTTGTGCTTCTTTGATAGATTTTAAAATTTTATCTTTTTTTCTATTTTCTAACATCAGTTCTAATGCAACTTCTGCCATTTTTGGTATTTTGCCATTAGCCCATGTACTAACAGTTGAACTTGGTACATCTAACTGTCTTCCTAGTTCCGCTTGATTTATATTAAATTCACTACAAACTCTTTTAACTATATTTTCTTCATTCATAAATGTATTGCCTTACATCATAATTTATAGGATTATATCAAAATGTTCATAATAGAATCTTTTTGATGTCATCAAATCCACTTATAACTAAGCCATAAGAGTTACAGAATGTAAAGACATTTAAAGCAACAAAAAATGGAGGGGGGATATAGCATAAAATTTAATTATATTATTTTATGCTACAATTATATATATGAAAAAGAAGTAGATTTTGTACCAAACTCAAATAAAAAACTCATGAAAGATTTAATTTATGTCTAATACAATAAATCATTTAAATAAAACAAGTATCTTAAATTATTTAAATGAACATTATGCAGAATTTAAAACTAAATATAATATTGAACAAATAGGACTATTCGGAAGTTATGCAAGAGATGAAGCAAATGAAGATAGTGATATAGATATTTTTGTAAAAATGAAACCATCTTTATTTGATATGGTTGCTATTAAAGACCAAATTGAATCAGACTTACATACAAGAGTAGATATTATAAGAGAACATAAAAATATTAAGCCTTACTTTTTAAAAATGATTAACAAAGATTTGATCAATGTCTAATGACCAAAATGAAATGATTTTATCAACGCTTGACGATATTAAATATTCATTAGAACTTATTAAAAAAAGGTCTGTAGGTATAAATTCAAGTGATGACTTTATAAAAGACGAAATTGGCATTGAAAGACTCGATAGTATTGCAATGAGACTTGTTGCAATAGGAGAAGGTTTTAAAAATATTGATAAACTATCAAGTAATCAACTTTTAAAAAATTATCCCAATATACCATGGAAACAAGTAAAAGGAATAAGAGATATTTTATCTCATCACTATTTTGATTTAGATTCTGAAGTAATTTTTGATATTTGCAACAATGAATTAGATGAATTATTAAAAACAACTATCCAAATAATAAAAGATAAAAAAGAATTCTAAAAGTTGATTTTTAGGGGTATATTATTCATTTTTCTCTAACAAAACCCATGAATAAGTACAGTTAAATTCGCTTAAGTGAAATCACTTATTTGGAGCACCCAAAAAGTCGAACGAGGTGATTTTAGGGGTATATTTAGGGGTATATTTTTAAAATTAACTCTTCAAACTCCTACTATATAGTAAGTTTAATTCTCCACATCTCCACCAATATACAATCCAATAAGTTGATATACCCTCCCCTGAATTTTAATGTATGATACGAAGGAAACTTTTCAGCTTTCTAAATAACGGAATATGGACTGCAGTTAATTTGAATTAATCCTCAGAATAGTTTCGATAACACTACATATCATCTTTAATTAACTTGAGTGCTAAATCAGCTCCTGGG
>MAAB01001470.1_pt1 | contig 21076 bp, 16 predicted proteins | sample 1115991 | NCBI WGS metagenome assembly MAAB01 (sample SAMN04961124, study PRJNA320927) | seawater metagenome | isolation source: sample BD02T18 sea water enriched with oil for 18 days | place: USA:Gulf of Mexico | collected 2013-07-27
TTAATTATTTTAAAATAATTAATAGAGCCTACTTAAAATAATCATGCTTCTATGTCGCTGGAAAGCCTACATAAGAATGTAAATAATTATAATGTGCTTTTCTTAAATTAAAGCTAAATATAAAACTAACTTAAACTTTCGGCCCATTGACTAAGCAGCTGTTGAGCTGATTTTTTCTCTGAAAAGTCTCGTTTACTATTCACTACTTCTAACAAAGTATTAAAAGCTTCTTTATCTTGATTGAGTGCTTTTAAAGTCAACGCCAAATGGTATTTTATTTCTAGTTTAGAATAATCAATGGCAAGGGCTTGTCTAAATAAAGGGAGTGCTTTGTCAAAATCATTGGTTAAATAATATACCCAACCTAACGTATCTAAAGCATCAGGGTAAGACTTTGCAATCGATAATGACGCTAAAGCATATTCCTTCGCGTTTTTATAATCTTCTAACTGTATGGCTACAAAAGCAATATTATTGAGTAAAACCGGTTGGTTTTCATATAATTTGATTAGTACTAAATATATATTATAAGCAGCTTGCCAGTCTTTATTCTTCATATGGGCTTCTGCAAGGCTAGTATTGAGCAAAAAACTCTTTGGCTGCTTTTTAAGTACTTTTGTTAGCAGTTTAACGGCTTTAGCTGCTCTATTCTGGGCTAAATACACTAAAGCCAGTCCTGCGGTTGCTTTTTCTTTATTTTTAGAAAGAAGAGCTTTATAACGTTTTTCTGATTTTGAAAATTGTTTTGCTAAATAATGAGAATGTGCAATAACCAACATAAGTCTATCAGGTAACTTCTCTGAAACTGCAAACTTCTCAACAATCGCAATAGCTTCTTGAGGCCTTTCTTCTTGATTTAATAAACGAGTAATAGCCAACAATGGTGGCTGTTTATTTCTGGCCCAAGCGATAGATTTTTGGTAAGTAGCAACAGCCTGCTCAATTTGTTTATCTGCTCGATAAGCATTAGCAATATAAAAATAGACCTCAGCTTTGTTAGCCTTATATTTTAACGCGTCTGAAAAACTTTGAATTGCTTTCTCTATATTGCTTATTCTTTGAAAATGCTGACCAAGAAGAATATATATATCAGCAGTTTTTTGATGGTTGATTAAATAGCTTTCTAAAATTTCAATAGCCTCAGTCATATTACCAACGTTTAGGTAAGCATATGACAGCTGTTTTAAAATCTCTGCGTTGCTTGGTGATTGTTTATAAGCTTTTTCTAACCATAAAACAGATTGATCAAATTGTTTGTTTCTTGCGTAACTTTTGCCTAATGCTTTTATAAAGTTTATATTTTCTGGCTGAACATCTAATGCTTCATTCAACAGCGATATAGCTTGTTCATTCCGTTTATTTGAGAGCAATATTTCAGATAGACTAATAATTGATTTTTCATGCTGCGGGGCGATTGCTAGTGCTTCTTTAAAACATTTTTCGGCACTCGCTTTATCGCCAGTGACTTGATAAACGAAACCTAAGTGATGAATATACTCTTCATTATTTGGGGCTGATTGAGTCAGGTTTTTCGCAAGTTGACGTGCCTTATCAACTTTCCCTGATTTTACATAAGCTTCTACTAGTAGAAAACTTATGGTTGCTTGGTTTACCACCGTTGAATTTACCGATAACAATGAAGTGACCGCTTTATTGTATTCTCCAAGTCCGATGTAGCTTTTAGCTAATTGAGACTTAGCGAAAGCAGAATCAGGGACAATTGTTTTAACTTGCTCAAAATAAAAATTAGCTTTTTCAAATTCTTTGAGACGTAGGTTAACAAGGCCTAATAAGGATAGAACTCTAGGGTTTTGTTCATCTAAAAAATAGGCTTTATTCAATGTTGACTGGGCAGAAGCGTATTTTTGTTGAGCAATATCGATGGTGGCTGAAAAGTTCATGGCCTTGATGTTTAAACTATCTATGGCCATATAACTTTTAATATAAATCGCTGCGTTAAGGTAATCTTGTTGATGAAATGCGACCACACTCGCTAAATAATAATAACTTGGATTGTTTTTTAAGGTGTCATCATCTAACCGAGAGATGGTCTCGCTTATTTTTGAAAGCTGAGTCTTACTAATATCTTCTGCACTCTCTTGCTCTTTAGTTTTATTAATATCCACCATAGCTTGGAGAAATTGTGCTCTTGGCTCATGGGGGACTTGTTCCAAAATGGTTGAAATGTCTTGTTCAGCATTTTGATAACTCGTTAATTCAATATAAAGACTCGCTCTGATGATCAAAGCTTGTATATGTTTATTGTTTTCAAGTAATGCTGTATTGATTGCTTTTAAGGCAGCTTGCTGTTGGGCTAAACTTTGGTGGATGCTTGCTTTTAATACCCATGCTTTTAAAGGAGGAAAGTAGCCAGCAAGTACATCATCAACAAACTCTAGTGCTTTTGGGTATTTAAAATAATTGATATTAATTTGTGCTAAACCTAGTTTGGCATTTTGGCTGCTCTCATTTAATGTTAAAGCAAGCTTATAACTTTCTTCAGACAGCTTTAATTGTCTTAATCCTAAAAAGGCATGACCTTTTAGTACGAGAATTTTTGAAGCGAGTATTTCATCTCGAACCGGTTTTTCTAAGTAAGCCAACACCTCATTATATTTATGTTGCAACAAATACGACTCGGCAAATAATAATAACAGTCGACTTCTATCTGCACCTAAACTTCTAGCATTTTTGAGTTCAACTTCTGCAGCGCTGCCCATATTTGAAGCCAATAATACTTCGGCCATTAAAATTCTAGCGGTTAAGTTATTAGGTTGCTCTTGTGTTAAATTTTTAAGGTGAATTAAAGCTTCAGAATAGCGATTAGCTTTGTAGGCAATATTTGCTTTTTCATAGAGTACATCGCTACTCTCTTGGGCATAGGCAAATGATGATGACAAAGATAAACAAATAAAAAAATTAATTATCAGCTTAAAATTCATTTAATTCTCAATATAAATACAATTAACTATATATAAACAGTGCGTATTTGGTAAAAGTATAGCAATAAAAAGTGAAAAAATTTGTTTTTCTGAATTTTATAGTTTCCCTCAATTATATTAATAATGTGTTGATTTCAGTGTCAGTTTCTTTTACACAAAATAGCTGGGCGCATTTTATTTTGAAAGTGTTTTATTTTATCTTTTTGATATAGTTTTAATTTATTTACATGGTCTGTTTTATGCTTTCGTTAAGATAATTGAACATTCGTCTAATTTATAGGTATTTAGTATGAAATTTATTAATACTTTATTGAGACAAGTTAAAAATATATTACTCGTGTTATCACTGGCATTATTTTCAATATCTAGCTATGCAGGGAATACTTTAGTCTCGGTTTTAATCAGTGGTAATGATTGTGATGGAGACTCACCTTTTGGTGGTGGCAATGGTTTTGAAAACTGTACAATAAATATAGATGGTACAGAATTAGCATTTGTACTTACTAAATTTGGTTACGATGATGGTGAATACGAAGGGCATGATGATGGGGCTCATTACACTTACCTTGAAGAACACTGGGATATTGATGAAAACGACAGTGAGTATAAGTCAGGCACTTGGACTACTCCTACAGGGCTAGGTTATCCTGAAGTGTCCTTTTGGTCTGCAAAAGCAGGTAACGCAGGTTTGAATCTTTTCTGGTATGTAACAGACGCAGATTATGCTACTGAGTGTGATCCTGATCTAACCTTGTCATGTATGAGTGCTGCGGTATCGGTAACTACTGGAACTTGGTCGACCCCTTGGAATAATTCTACTAGCCAAGCAGCTTTATCACACCTAACCTTTTTTGGTGGTGTTTGTACTGAAAATTGTGAGCCAGCAGAAGTACCAGAGCCTGCTACCATAGCAATATTTGCCTTAGCATTAGGTTTATTACGTATTCAATCTAAGCCTCGTAATACATAATTTACTTATTAAACAGTAATTCATAAAAGGGCTTTCAAGTCCTTTTTTATTGTCTGTAATTTAGTTACTAATCCCCCAGTACAGTGGTAAACCACGAACTAGTCATAACATTAAAAGCGATACACCACTTCAGCTAACCATTGTCTGCCCGCTTGCGGAAAGTCATCAGGAATTGTGCCATTGCTCGGGTGGCGTATATCGTCATCTAATAAATTATTTACACTGGCAGATAGTTCTAAGCCACTCACTAATCCTTGATAAGATATTCTAGCAGTTAACAAGGTATAGTCTTCTATGGGGCCACGGGTATCTCCAATAGGTCTTGCTCTATCCATTACCCAATTACTGGCGATATTGATGTTTAGTCTATCGGTTGCTTGCCAATTAATGGTAATAGCGGCTAATCGCTTAGCGATGTTGGCCGTATTATTATTGTTGTTACCATCATCACTATCGGTATAGCTGTAATTACTGGAGATATCGACGTTAGTGCAAGGACGCCAATGAAGCTGCCATTCAAAACCAAGCGCCTGTTGTTTACCCACGTTAGCGGCTTTATTGAGGCCTGAAGTTTCATCTTGTACAAAGTCAATTAAACTGTCAGCACGATAACTAAACAGGGTTATTGCCGAGCGTAAATTATCGGTAAACTGGTAATCCCCCCCTAATTCATAGGTTACTATTTCTTCAGGGGTGAGCTCTGCATTACCTAAAGAAGCAGGATTGTTTTGAGCATACAAGTCAGTAAAGCTTGGCGCCCTAAAAGCAGAACCACCAAATAAGCGTAGGGTAAGCTGCTTGTTAACACTCCAATTCAAACCCAATCTAGGGTTAAATGTTGAGCCTGCATCTGAATAATCGTCAAATCGAGCACCAATATTCAATAATAAAGACTCGGTAAGTTGCCATTGGTCTTGCACTGAAACAAAAACAAAATCACGTTTGTTTGGCGGCATATAAACATAAGGGGTATGTGTTACATCGGTTAAAGTGCCATTAACCTCAGTTTCGGTGCCATTTAATATTGTTGGGCCAAAGTTTTTCTTTTCAGTAGCTAGATAGTCTTGTTTCTCAACACCTACTTCCCAACGTACAGTGTGATCATCGGCGGCAACAAATAGGTGTTTTATGCTGAAGTGATAACGTTTAGTTCTATTGCCTGGTACGCCAATATAACCATCGCTGAAAGTTGTAAGAGAGTTTAGAGAATTAAAGTTTATATTTCCGTCACTGCCGATGGGTAATACGGTACCAGCGGGGAAGACTTTTAAAGGAAAGTTGCCTTTTTGATAATTGTACCAAGTCGAAAACGTTAGTTCGCCTGCAACTGAAGTATCATCAATTAACGAAGATAGGTCATAATCAACACCCGCAAGGTGATGTTGATAATCGCCTTGTCCATAAGGGTCTAATGCTTGAGCAACACCACCACCAAATCCCATTTCCCCATTAATACCATTATAATAAACAGCAAGTTTATGCCATTGCATCTTGCCTTTTAATGACAGCGCTTCATAACTGTTATTTATACTACCTGGCGCATGGCTAGCTGAAGTATTAAAAAGACCATCAAAAACGCTTTGTAAATCACGAGTCACTATTCTCTGGTCATCATCACCAAATTTTTGATAAGTTGATGAAAATTGGAACTTAACTTCATCAATATTAAAGCTAGTGTTTATGCCTAAGTTTATTGTTTCGAATTCACCTAAGGTGAGAGTTACTTCATCAGGTTGTTCATCTATACCATAACTTACCAAGTTTATAATACCGCCAAAGGCATCAGCACCATAAACCACAGAACCCGGGCTACGGATAATTTCAATACGTTTATATCCCTGTAAAGGTAATTCAGGAAGGCTTGGGCCGCTCCCTGTATGCAAAGTATTGACTGGTATACCATCAATTAAAATAACGACTTGTTGTCCAAACGAGCCTGATAAACCTCGAATACTTAACTTAGGATTACTAGTTCCAACGGTAACCGTATTTATTTCGACATTAGGTGCCCCTTGCAAGGCTTGTGTTAAACTCTTTGCCCCACGTGCTTGCCATTCTCTCGCTTCAATAATGGTAACTGATGCTGGTGTTTGTTTAATATTTTGTTCAAAACCAGATGCTGCTGTTACTACCCGTAACTGCATTAACTCTTCTAAGCTCAAATTAAATATATTACTTCCATCAGCGACTGCACTCATCGGAAGGCTTAGCAGCAATAAAGGGTAATATTGCGATTTTTTTATCATTGTTTATATCGCTTATTTACCTGATTAGATCTTTATCTTAAATAATATATAGTAAAAAAAGATGACATATATTTATTATATGGTCAACCAGTTAAATAATTATGATTCGTTCAATATTAAAACGCTTTAAAAGCCCGTTTTAAAAATTTTTTTGATTTCTTCATTGCAAAGTGTTCTTAACCATAGGTGAGCAGGATTTTGTTGATGAATTGGATGCCAATACATCGCATACTTAATATCTGGAAATTCAAAAGGTAATGCTTTCATTGTTAAATTGAAAGTAGATAGAAATTTCTTAGCTAAATTAGCGGCATTTGTATGTAAATACTCACTTTTCCCTACCATTTCCATACAGGCCATAACATGAGGTAATTTGAGACGAACTTGTCGACTTTTACCTAGCTCAGCTAAACATTTATCTACAGAGCTCGCAGGATTGCCAACACCTAAAGACATCTGACAATGACCATAAGCTGTATAATGGTCAAGGGTGAGTTTTTGTTGTGCTAATGGATGATCGTTACTCATGATGCACATCATTTTATCGATACCTAGCTGCCTTGATTTATAGTTTTGAGGAATATTAAAGCCATCTCCACAAATAACTAAATCAGTTTCATCTTTGTCAGCCAGATGTTTTGCAGATAAGTTGCCAATACTAATGGTGCAATTAGGTGCCTCTTTGTTTAATCGGCGGATAACCTCTGGTAAATATGCTTGGGCAACATAACTTGTTGCTCGTAAACAAAAGTGTTTAGTGGTTACTTTAGGATCAAACTTTTCGCCAATAAATAACTTGTCTAAATTGTCGAGGTTTTCTCTAATTAATGGTTTGAGCTGTTTGGCGCGGACAGTCATCACCATACCGTCAGATGTTCTCACCAATAATTGGTCATCAAACATATCTCGTAATTTTGCCAAAATACGACTCGTAGCGGACTGACTTAAAGATAATTTGTCTGCTGCCCGACTAACGTGACGCTCTTCAAATAACACATCAATGGCTACCAACAAATTTAAGTCCAAGCCCTGTAAATTTTTATACATATTTAAATCACTATGCAAGATAATCATTTTAACTAGTTATATTATGCATTGTACATCATGACCACAAGGAGGCATTGTGTGTTTTTTGATTAAGGAATAAGCACATTATGTTAAAAGATACCTTTGTTGCCAGTAAAAGTACTGGCTTGTCATTAGCATTACTGACCGTATTATTGTGGAGTATTTTACCCATAGCGTTAGTTTCTATCTTGTCAGTTCTCGATGGCATATCGATTACTTGGTTTCGATTCACTGTTGCAGCAATATTGTGTTTTTGCTGGCAAAGTTACCGTGGGAAGCTTAAAGAGTTTACTCAGCTAACAATAAAGGACTGGTCTGTTTTAACTCTGGCTGGGCTATTTCTAATTGCCGATTATGTGGGATTTACTCTAGCTCTTAATTATATCTCAGCTATTGCTGCAACGGTTTTTTCACAGGTAACCCCTTTTTTCTTATGTCTTGGTGGCATTATCCTTTTTAAAGAGCGATTAAGTCTTATTCAAGTGTTGTGTTTTGTATGCTTGTTTATCGGTTTAGTGTTTTTTTTTAATGACTCGTTAACAGGGGTATTAACAAATACTGAAATGTTAATTACTGGCGCCGCAATCGCGGTGTTATCTTCTTTAATATGGGTGTTTTATGCATTATTACAAAAAAGCCTATTAAAGCGATTGTCGTCAACCAATGTATTGTTATTTATCTATGGTTTAGCCATTGTTATCTTGGCGCCTTTTTCAGATGTCGAGGCGCTTAGTCAACTCGATAGTTATGACTGGTTAGTCCTTATTTTTTGTGCTTTAAATACCGTTATCGCGTATGGGGCATTTGCACAAAGTATGAAACATATTGATACCACACAAGTTAGTATGCTTATCTCGACTATTCCGTTATTTACCATTGCTATGTCATATATAGCCTATATGGCTTGGCCTAAGAGTTTTGTCTTTGATGAGATTGACTTAGTGGGCTGGTTGGGGATTCTTATGGTGGTTGCCAGTGTCATAACTTTTAATCAAGCAGGAAAGGAATAATAATACCTATTGGCTAGTTGTTTTTACTTGGGATTATAAGGTGAGTTTTCTCTTTTAGTTCTCTTTTTCCGCCTCCATCAAAGTTTAATCCACTTGCACAAATTCGGCAGGTAAAGCTCATGAACTTTTGAATGGCTCTATATCTCGATTAACCAATAAAGCATGTAAAGCCTGCTCTCGAATGGTAAAAATAATAATATCAACCGTGGTAGCTGCTCGAGGGCATTTGTATGTTTTCATAAAAATGTAACGTTTTGGTGTTTGATTTACACTAACTGTGGTCGGTGCATTTTTATTGCTGCACAGAGTTATCCGTACTTTTTTCTTTTCTTGAAATACGCTTTGTGTTATTTTTACATTAAATGGTTGTGTTATTTGTACACTAACTGTTTTTATTCGTAATTATAAGTGAGAATTAAAATGGAAAAAGTGACCTCAGGGCTTTCATTACAACAAAAGGCAAAAATTGCTGGCCTGCTATATTTATTACTGTGTATATTTGGTGGTTGGGCACATGGCGGTGTTAGGTTCGCTATGATCGTTTATGGAGACGCAGTAACAACAGCTAATAACATTAGGGCTGATGAAAGTGGCTTTATGCTTGGTATTGTTGCTGACTTAATTGCTCAAGTTATTATGATTTTTTTACCACTGGCCTTATATCAATTATTTAGATCTGTTAATAAAAATGCGGCATTATTTATGGTCATTGCTGGTTATATGGGCATTCCAATTACCTGTATTAATATGCTCAATCAAATTGCAGCCGTTTTGTTATTAAGTAATACAGAATATTTGCAGGTCTTTACAATCGAGCAACTTCAGGCATTGGCGAGTTTCTTTCTTGAAATGCAAAAATATGGCTATTTAATTGCGCATATCTTTTTTGGTCTTTGGCTTTTCCCTATGGGATTTCTCGTTATAAAATCGAACTTATTTCCAAAGTTTATCGGCTTCTGGTTAATTTTAGGAGGAAGTGTGTACCTTATACAAACATTGATGTTATTCCTTTTTCCTCAGCATCAAGAACTTGTCTCTGGTGTTGCTGGATTAACAGGGTTAAGTGAAATAGTTTTTTGTCTATGGCTACTATTGAAAGGCGTTAAAAAAGAGTGCTTACTTGAGCAAAACTAAACCACGAAAGATAATTTGGGAGTTTTAAAATGAAAGCCGTTATTTGTCGAAAATTTGGTGCCGCGCATAAGTTAATATTAGCAAATGTTACAACTCCAGTGCCAAGCGAAAAACAGTTACTGGTTAAAGTTATGGCTACTACCGTAACTGCAGGTGACTGTGAAATTCGAAGCTTAAGGTTAGGAGTTATCTTCAATTTTATGTTGAGAATATTCTCCAAGTTTTCAACCTTGAGTCTCGGCATGGAATTAGCGGGTGAGGTGATCTCAATTGGCAAAAATGTTAGTTTGTTTAAGGTAGGTGACAAAGTGATGGCAGCCCCAGGCTTTAAGGCTAACGCTCAATTTATATGCCTCTCAGAAGATGGTCCTGTTGTATTAAAGCCAACTAATATAAATGACCAAGAAGCGGCCGTTATTCCCGTTGGCGGCACAAATGCACTACATTTCTTAAGAAAGGCGGCAATTAAACCTAATGAAAAGGTTTTAATTTATGGTGCCTCTGGCAGTATTGGTACCGCTGCAATTCAGCTTGCTAAATATTATGGTGCTACTGTTACTGCTGTCTGCAGCACAAATAACCTAACGCTTGTGCAGTCATTAGGAGCAGATGATGTAATAGATTACAGCCAAGAAAATTATGCAGAGCAAGGGCAAGAGTATGACGTTATTTTTGATACGTTAGGAAAGAGTCTATTCAAAACTAATATGAACCTGTTATCACAAAATGGTCGATACTTACTCGCTGCTCCGAAATTGAGAGAGATAATTAAAGGTTATTGGTTAACAAAAACGAGCACTAAAAAAGTCATTTCAGCTTTTGCTAATCACGATGCAGAACAGTTAAACTTCCTTAAAAAACTTGTCGAACAAAAACAGTTTAAGCCGGTTATTGATCGCACATATCCGTTAGAGGAGATTGTTGATGCGCACCTATATGTAGAAAAAGGTCATAAAAAGGGGAATGTTGCTATCACTGTAAGCCATTAAAAAACGACTAACGTTTACTTTAGCAGGTGAAGTTTATATTATTTGTACTTAGCTGTTTTCAGCATTCACTTAATATATTTACCATAGAGACTTCATTTGCCTAGCCAATTAAAAACATGTAATCGAATTATTAATGTGCATCAGCAAACGATGGTCTTTAACAATGTCACTATCAAAATTAGACCCAAAACATTCTCGCTATTAATACTTTTTTTACAGCACCCTTTTAAGGTACTTAGTAAGCAAAAAATTCTTGATACTATCTGGGATGATGTAGAAGTTAGTGAACAAGTTCTCTTTCAAACAATCAGGGAGTTAAGACAACTATTTGATAGTGATGAAGTCATAAAAACCCATCCAAGAAAAGGCTATGCATGGATCGAAGCTGTAGAAGAATACAGTAAAGAACACCATCACCCAGAGCAGTATCAGCAAGAACACAAGGGGCTAAATAGAAGCGCTAACAATATTCCACCCAAGCCTGAAAAACGAAAGCCGTTTCCGTGGCAAGCTTTCATCATAATGTTTATTTTTATCATTGTGACCGCTTATTACACATTGAAAGGAAGTACGACTCAAAGTAACTTGTCGGGATCTTTAGTGATTTTACCGATGAAAAGCACCATCAAAGACAATGACCATCAATGGGTCTATTTAGGTGCGATGAATCAACTTATTTCACAGTTGCAGACAAACGATATTTTAGTTGTGTTAAGCACCAATTTCGTACTCACACTGATGGAAGAAGCCGAGTTACAAAAAAAGTATGACACCAATAATGTTAGGCGTATTTTTGATGTTTCTGGTGCCAGTTTAATCGTTGAAACTGAGCTTTTAGGGTCAACACAAAACTATCAGTTAAAGTATGCCTTACACTTTAAAAATGATATTAAACGCGGCATTATTTTTGAACGTAATATTAATGAAGCGATTATCCAGCTAGCGAAGATTATTAGCCGTTATACCGGGCATTCACTTATTCAACTTGATGAGGCTTTTAGCTCTGAATTTAGTAATGAGTTATTAGTAAGAGCAATTGAATTAGAAGATAAAGATGACCCGTTAGCGGCCAGTACATTACTTGAAAGCCTAGTACAAATTGAGCCAAATAATATTATTGCTAAAGAAATGTTAGCAATGATCTATTTAAGATTACAGCGTTTACCAGAAGCTAAGCAGCTATTAGTAAAAGCGAGTGAGTTAGCGGTCGGTATTAATTCAAACGAATTACCCATTGTATATCATCATTTAGCACTTGTTGAGTTTATTCAAGGAGATCACATACAAGCTTTAAAGTTCATAAAAATCGCAGATAAATATGCTGTAGATAAACATGACTGGCTGTATAGGGCTTATTTAGCGCAATTGAAAAGCAACATCGAGATTAAAGATAACAATTTAGAGCTTGCTTATATCTCTCTCAATAATGCACTTAGCCACCATGGCGTAATTCAATGTCCGGTAGGAACCAGTATTACCTTATTACAGTTAAGAGACTTAGCTGAAATTCAAGGGAACCAGCAGCAAGCTCAGCAATACTTTGAGCGAGCAAGCAAGATTATAGAAACAAGAGGTTTAACATTTTTAGAAAGTACACTTAAAGGAAGTGGTAGGAAACGTCTTTAAAATCAAAGGCTTTAGAAAGTTTTAGAATTCTTTATTAGTATAGGTTAGCGTAAATAGGCACATTATAAACCTTAAACTATTTAAAGGAATTGTAATGAGTCTTATGAAACAAATACTGTTGCCCGCTTGCGTTATTCTAGTGCTTTTTCAAAGCACAGCCAACGCTAATAAAGATTTTAATCAAAGTGAAGTGCAAAAAATTGAAGCGGTTATTGAAGCTTTTAGAATGTCATTAATTAATAAAAACAAACCCGCCTTTATTAACCTGTTTTATAATAAAGCTGTTCCTTGGTTAGGTGTCACTAGTGATCAAACACTCGCTTTTGCTCCACCACCACCGGTCAAAAAAGATGCTCGTCAACGTTCGAAAGTTAGGGGAAGCAACTATCTATCTTTTATTGATTGGATTGTTTCAACGCCTAAAGCGATTGAAGAAAAATTCTGGGATATAAAAATACTTCAAGACGGCGATATTGCTTCAGTACATTTCAAATATAGTTTTCATCAAAACAATAATAAAACAAATTGGGGAGACGAAGCTTGGCACTTGGTTCGAACAGAACAAGGCTGGAAAATAGCGTCAGTTATATATTCCATTAATATAAAAGGTAAGTAAGAGCGGACCTAAAATTGAACGGTTAAAACTTAAACGCAAATCCGACAGAAATAGCACCTTCTAGCCATATACTTTCTTCTAATAAAGCGTGGCAGGAGGTTCCTTCACAAAATAGCTGATTATCATCTTCAATATAACTCGCATAACCTCTAAGCTCGGTAACAATTGCGAAGTTTTTTGATAACTCGTAACGTGTACCAACAGCAATCGTTAATGAAGGATAGATTTCATCTTTATTATCCGTTTGAAAATAAGCACCTCCAAGGCCAAGTGATACCGTTGTAACATAGTCTCTTTGTCTAAATTGGGCAACACCACTAAAGTGCGCATAGGTAACGTCGAAAGAGTGTTCTTGTAAATCGCTACTGCTGATAAAATCATGACTGGCGGTATTTATTAAAATTTGCCCTTGGCCATTAGGTGAGTCTTGCCAAGCAATAGCTAGACCGTAATGGTTAGCATCACCTACCTCAACTTCTGTAGCGTCAAGGCTATTAACTAGCTCCGAGCTGAATATTTGTCCGATATAAGGTGTTATCTCTATATCGCGCGCGTGAGCTGATGCGGAAAGTAAAAATGCTGCATTACTGATGACAATAGCGAAGATAAAATTAGCTGACTTGATTAAACGGAGCATTTGACGACTTTTCCTATAAATAAATACTTAACTGAGTATAGTTATTATTAGCCTGCTTACTAGGCTATTTCAAGCTTTTCAGCGTTTTAGTTACTCGACAAATGCTTCTTTGATTGTGCGTTTAGTTCAATGAGTAGTTTTTCAAATATTTTTACGCCAACAGCCTCAGCACTTTCCCCTGATTCAGTGCTGATATTTTTCCATTCAATTTGTGTTATAGGTTGAGCCGTTATTTGACCATCGTTACTACTGATATATTGTAATATACCCGGCTTTATAATCACTTTAACGACTTCTAAATGTGGTGCTATTTTTTGATGCTCTTTGTTTGTCTTATCGATATTAACATTGTTAATGTTTACGAGTTTGGGCACGTTTTTTTGTACGGTAGCTAATAACTGATCAAGGCTTGTACCATGCTTTGTATCTGTATATGAAGCAGTTAACCCATGGATAGTAATACTATCAATAATGATTATTTCTTCTTTCAGGCTTTCGCGATTAATTGCTAGGTCAATAGAATCGATACTAAGAGTAGATGTTTCGGGGTTTACAAGGCTGTCAGGATTTGATTCATTGATGACGATATTGGTAATAGTACCTGTACCTTGATAACTGCGAATTGTTACATTCTCAACAGTGACATTCTGCTGGCTTAACTTAGAGGTTAAAGTTTGGAGCTGACTTTTAATATGGACGTTTAATGAGTCGCTAGCTAAAAACCATAATGCAGCACCACACGATAATAATAAGATGAAAACTATAGGGGCAAATTTATTCAATGATAAGGCCTAGGGTCAAAAATAGACTCGCAGTATAGCTTAATTTGTTTGACAACTTCAGTAGTGAATTTCACTATTCCATATTCAATAATCTAAAGATAAGTGATAAGGAGAGTGTTTTTTATTCAGCTTGATTAAAATTTATACATGCGATATAAAAGGTTGAAAAAAAATAATAATAAAAATAATAAAAAGTAGGATCATTAAGTGGTAATTGTTAATAAAAAATTATGGTCATTAATTTTTGGCTGTTTGATCGCGGGTACATTTGTTTGGTTAGTTAGTTTTGGTATTTCAGCACCTATATTGGAGTTTTTCTATTCTTATCCTTACTTTATACTGAATTATTACGCAGGTGCTGTAACCGCATTTAGCACGCTTGTTTTAACTAGTGTCATTGTTTTTGTGATGTGTAGATACTTTAAAGTTTGTGCAAGCGAGCATACTTTTTGGTTAATGTTACCTAGCCTGATACTTATTATTTTGGCGATGTTAGTACGTCAATCTGTCTTAGTCACTATGTTATACGCTGCTTTTCCAGCATTAGTCGTTATTCTTTTTGCTGCAATATTAAGACGAATGCCTAAATATAGAGCATTTAATGCAATAAAATAAAGGTATATTGTATGCAATTATCTAGAGGTATGTGATAATCGTAAACACGATTCACATACACTTTATGTATATTTCCTATGAAAATAATTACTGCAGATACGGTCAACAAAGCATTATCATTTCCTAAATTGATTAATGGCTTACAAAAAGCTTTTACGGAAAACATAACCGTTCCACCGCGTTTACATTTTGATATTGAAAACCCAGGAGCCAGCCGAGAAACAACATTGCTAATGATGCCAGCATGGCAAGCTGGTGATGTGGCTGGAATAAAGTTAGTTACAGTTGCTCCTGATAATCATCAACATCAACTTCCCTCTATTCAAGGTACCTACTTATTATTTGATGTAAAAACAGGGTCATTGAAGGCAACTATGGATGCGCCTACGCTAACGGCAAAACGAACTGCTGCCGCCTCTGCATTAGCCTCAAAATTTCTTTCTAGAGAAAACAGTGAAACGTTATTAATTGTAGGTACGGGCACGTTATCCTCACAATTGATACAAGCTCACGCTAGTGTTCGTCAAATAAAAACTGTTTATGTTTGGGGGAGAAGCTTAGCTAAAGCGGAATTAATTTGTCAACAAGTTAAGCATCTCAACATTAAATGCGAAGCGATTGAAAATTTACAGGAATATGTGGCGAAAGCGGATATTATTTCTTGTGCTACGCTAAGTACTGAGCCTTTAGTTTTTGGTGAATGGCTAAAGGCTGGACAGCATCTTGATATGGTCGGTGCGTATCGACCAGATATGCGTGAAATGGACGATGAATGCTTAATCCGTGCGAAGATATTTGTTGATAATATGGAAAGTGCGTTACGTGAAACCGGTGACCTTGCTATTCCTATTGCTAATCAAGTTATTTCAGCCCAAGACATTAAAGCTGATCTGTTTTCATTATGTTCAGGTAAAACTCTTTTTGAAAGAAAATTAGAGGATATCACCATTTTTAAATCTGTTGGGCATGCACTAGAAGACCTAGTAGCAGCTAAAATAGTGGCCGACTTTAGTAATAACGAAGAGTAAGGTAATCTCAATTAATACTCTCTCTTATTAGTATTAATACGATAAACACTTTATTTGTTGACAGTTTGTTAATAACAAACATTTACTGTTGACATTGAATTGCTTCAATATTTTAATGCTACTAAAGGATGTTCTTATTTCAATAATATGAGCAGTTTATACTGCTCATTATTAATAATTTGTATTTAATGGTGTATTAAATGGATAAATCCGGCACGTTTAACAATAAATTAAGCCACCGTGTGCTTATTTATATCATGTTATGTAGCTCAGTTTTATCGATCAGTTCAGCGTTTATTCAATTATACGTTAATTATAATGAGAGCATGGTAGCCTTAAATCAACGCTTTAATAATATTGAATCAAGTTATATACAATCTATTTCAACCAGTCTTTGGGACTTTAACGAACCTCTAGTACAACAACAAATTCAAGGGATTGTTAAATTACCCGATATTAGCCATGTAAAAATAGTCACTGGATTTGGTAAAGTTTATCAGCATGGTGATGAAACACTTTTAGCAGACAAAGTTGAAGAATATCCTATTATTTATGGCGAGAATGATATTGGGGTGTTAGTGGTATCTGCTAGTTATGATGATATATATCAGCATTTAAGGCAGCAAGCGGGTTTTATATTAACAGCAGAAGTCATTAAAATATTCATTGTTGCTTTTTTTATTATCTTTATCGTTCATTGGTTTATTACCCGTCATATTTATCATATTACTAAGTATTCCCAACAAGTGAGTGCTGAAAATTTAGATGCTCCATTAACACTCAACTCTAGACCCAAGGTTAAAGACGAACTTGATGTCTTGGCTGATACTATAAACAATATGCGTATAACTCTGAAGAACGACATTTTAAAGCTTGAAGATGCCGAAAATGCTTTACTGAATTTAAATGGTGAGCTCGAAGTTAAAGTGTATGACCGAACGTCTAAATTAGCAGCAAGCAATAACCAATTGCAGCAATCATTAGATGACTTAACGCTTGCTAAAGATCAACTGGTACAATCAGAAAAAATGGCGTCACTTGGGCAGTTAGTTGCTGGGGTCGCTCATGAAGTAAATACGCCATTAGGAATCTGCGTAACCTCGATTAGTGCATTAAAAGAGAAAGTTATAGAACTTAATAGTGCGATTGAAAATGAAAATTTAACTAAATCAAAATTAACACGTACACTTAATCTATTGGTTGAATATCAAGTTATTATAGAAAACAGTCTTAATAAAGCGGTAGAATTGATCAGAGGTTTTAAATCCGTAGCGGTTGAGCAACATACAGATCCGGAATTAAAAATAAATTTAGTTCGCCATGTAAATGATGTCGTCAATACAGTGAAAACCTTATTTAAGCGGAAGAAATATACGATCAATCTCGATATTGATGAAAATATTAATTTAGTGACTTATCCCAGTGCTTGGAATCAAATACTTACCAACTTTTTAACTAATTCTCACTTTCATGGTTTTGAAGACCAAGAGTCAGGAGAAATAAATATTAGTTTTAAGGAAGAAGATGGGTTCTTAACGTTAACTTATAGTGATGATGGCAAAGGGTTAGATGAAAGTGTTAAGAATAGAATTTATGATCCTTTTGTTACGACAAAACGAGGCCAGGGAGGTTCCGGTTTAGGAATGAATATCGTTTATAACTTAGTAGACGCCAAACTAGGTGGAACTATTAAAAGTATAGATGTAGCAAAAGGTTGTACTTTTGAAGTTAAAGTTCCTATCAAGCATGATGCAAGAAGGATCCAAGCGTAAGGTAATTATATTTTTTGGGATGTTTTATCAGTACAAATAAAAAAAAGCCTCGAAGGCTTTTTTTTATGCTAAAAGTTGATATTTATTTGTTAATTAACTTTGACTATTTTAGTTAATTGACTATCTGCAGGGCTTGTTGTTTCATCTGAGGAAAAACGATAAATTAACTCTTGTAACTTATCGTTAAAAATAATAGCAAGTTCAAAATATTCATTCTTAGTTGTTGACTTACAAACTGAAAATTCTTTAAGTTCATTGCCCGGCACTAATAAAGGTTTTTCTTTTACTCCACCACCACTGGTTAATTGTGGAAAAGCCAGCATATATGTTGCTAAGGGAAGGTCTTGAGATACTTGAGCATTTCTAGACTCTGCTGAAGCAGTGGAAAGTGTGGCGCATAATCCTACAATACCAAATATAGCACTTAACATTGCGGGTTTAAATTGTGATTTCATGTTGCATCCTCATCATATAAATTCACAGAGCATTGACTACAAAACTTATCTCTTGAAAAAAAGTACTTTTACAATTTAGTATCCATTGTAATTAAATTGTGTACATCCTAACTATAAATTGTAAATAATTATATTGCGAGTGCTATGCGATAAGTGGTCAATAAACTGAGTTTAATGGCATTTGGCGTCTTATATTTAAATGCAAAACTATCTACTGTGAACAGTTGTTCATAGTAGACAGCTTAATGTAATAAATAATTTCATGAAAAGTAAAAAATATATTTAAATTTTCTATTTTAGTTATTGATGCCTTTTATTTTCAAACGATAATGATGTAATAAAGGTTCGGTATAACCATTAACTTGGTCAGAGCCTAAAAATACTAAATCGCAAGCGGCTTTAAAAGCTATGCTGTTTTCAAAATCACTTGTCATTGCTTGGTAACTTTCATCGCTTTTATTTTGGCTATCCACCACAGCTGCCATTTTTTTCAAGCTTTTCAATACTTGTTCTTTTGTACATACACCGTGTGTCAGCCAATTTGCAATATGTTGGCTCGAAATGCGTAATGTTGCTCTGTCTTCCATTAACCCGACATTATTGATATCAGGCACTTTTGAGCAACCTACACCTTGGTCAATCCAGCGTACAACATATCCTAAAATACCTTGAGCATTATTATCTAATTCATCAGTGATCTCTTGTTCACTCCAGTTGGTATCTTTAGCCAGAGGGATAGTTAAAATGTCATCTAAATCTGCAGGCTTACGTGTCGTTAACGCTTTCTGTAAAGAAAAAACATCTTCTTTATGATAATGCAAAGCATGTAAGGTTGCTGCTGTAGGAGAAGGAACCCACGCCGTATTTGCGCCCGCTTTTACATGGTTTATTTTTGTGGCTAACATGTTCGACATTTGGTCTGGAATAGGCCACATGCCTTTGCCTATTTGTGCTTTGCCACTGAAACCACAGGCAAGACCAATATCGACATTGTTATCTTCGTATGCACTGATCCAAGGTGTTAACTTGATATCGGCTTTTTTCGCCATAATACCTGCAGCCATAGACGTATGTATTTCATCACCGGTACGATCTAAAAAGCCAGTATTAATGAATACAACGCGAGAGCTAGCTTGAGCAATGCATGCTTTTAAATTAACACTGGTGCGACGTTCTTCATCCATTATGCCCATTTTTATTGTGTTTTTGGCGAGATTTAATGCATCTTCAACTTGTTCAAATAATGTATTAGCAAAAGCCACTTCTTCTGGCCCATGCATTTTCGGCTTAACAATATAAATAGATTGTTCAGCGCTATTGCTTAGTGTTGTTTCAGTATGGGAGGGCGTTAAATTAATGCTGGCAATTAATGACGTCACCATTGCATCAATAATGCCTTCAGGGGCTTCATTACCGTTAGCAAGTAAAATGGCATTGTTTGTCATCAAATGACCAACATTACGAACAAACATTAAACTACGACCTTTTAACGTTAGGTTTTTGCCATCAAGTTGTAGATACTGTCTGTCTGATGCCATTTTGCGTTCAATCGTTTTGCCACCTTTCTTCACGGCAATGGTTAAGTTACCTTGCATTAAACCTAACCAGTTTTTGTAAGCGATAACCTTATCATCAGCATCAACAGCTGCTACAGAATCTTCACAATCCATAATCGTGGTTAAAGCCGACTCTAGCGTTAAATCTGAAATGCCAGCCTTATCGCTCTTGGCAATAACGCTATTTTCATCAAAATTAATTTCGAAATGCAAACCATTATTAACGAATAATAGGGCGGTAGGTGAGTCAACTTGTCCTTGATAACCTCTAAAAGCGCCACTTTGTAGAAGTTTAACTTTCTCACCACTTTCAAGATGAACAACTAAATTATTATCAGCTATTTGATATTTTACTGCTTGATCATGGCTCCCATTTAATAAAGGAATACTTTGATCTAAAAAGTGACGTGCAAAGTTAATAACTTTATTGCCACGTACAGAGTTATAACCACCAGAGCTTTCTGCTCCGTTTTCTTCTGAAATAACATCGCTACCATAAAGTGCATCATACAAGCTTCCCCATCGTGCATTGACCGCATTAATTGCAAATCTGGCGTTCATTATTGGCACAACTAACTGTGGGCCAGCCATAGTGGCTAACTCTGCATCCACATTCTCAGTGGTTATGGTGAAATCGTCTACTTCAGGAACAAGATAGTTAATTTCTTTCAAGAAGTTTTTGTAAGCTGAAAAACTAAAGTTATCGCCAAAGTTATTTTGATGCCAGGCGTCAATTTTTTCTTGCAAGTCATCTCGAGTGGCTAATAAATTTTTATTTACCGGTGCTAACTCTTCAATGATACTTGAAAATCTATGCCAAAAATCAGTCGATGAAATCTTACTGTGAGGAAGCACTTCTTGCTCGATAAAGTGATGAAGGCATTGAGCAACTTGGATTTTTTCAATTTTAAGGTATTGGGTCATTATGGTTCCTATTGATTATATCTCTAACCGATTGTTCAATGAGTTAGTGAATAATCTCTTTAGTGTTATCTGATATGAATGTTTTCAAATCACCTTTACAAAAGAGTGAAAAACAAAATTAACGATAGTAGATAAGTGCAATGTAGGAGGAATTATTTTTCCATGCAATAGCAGAAAAAAATTATGTCTATAATTATTGTTTGAGTAATGTGCTTCTGATACCTACTTATAGTTTTATCCTTTTGTAAAATAACAAGATTATTTTTAAGTAAATATCCATTTGATTGATTATTAGTGGTTATTGTTATTGATAATAACTACTATTGATTATGTGAATGCAATGGGTTTTAGGATTTGTCCTGCGAATGACGAGGGGGTTAATATCAACATCTGCCATCATGTAAAACAAAGCTTTAATGCATCATTATAAAAAATGTACCAGTGTATTAATGATCAAAGGGCTAAATATTGCGGTGATAACGGCTGAAATAATTAATGCCAAAGAACTATAAGCAGCATGTTCATAGCTAACTTTACTAATGGTTGCAGTACCAAGCGCATGACTTGCTGCTCCTATGGCAAGTCCTTGTGCTTTGGGTGAGTTAACATTTATAAATGATAACCAGCTAGGGCCAAGTAACGCGCCAAATAATCCGGCTAAAATAATGGCAAAGGCGGTAATAGAATTGTTGCCATTAAGTTGCTC
>MAAB01007515.1_pt1 | contig 21062 bp, 13 predicted proteins | sample 1115991 | NCBI WGS metagenome assembly MAAB01 (sample SAMN04961124, study PRJNA320927) | seawater metagenome | isolation source: sample BD02T18 sea water enriched with oil for 18 days | place: USA:Gulf of Mexico | collected 2013-07-27
GAGGATTTGGCGTTTGAAATAGACGGTGAGTTAGGCGACGGCTTTAAGTTTTCTAATGCAGATGATATTTATTTAAAACCTACCGGGCAAGGTTTGAGTAGTCCACTTTCAGAATTTGACGGGTTTGATTTTTCAGTAGACGGTCCATATACCTTTGAGTTTGATATTCCCGGTCAAGGAACCTTTTCCATTGAGCTAACCGGAAATCATACTACCGGTGCCGATGTACTAAATGAAATAAAGACAAAGATTGAAGATACCACTTACTTCTTCAACGGCGAATTGGATGTGGCCATCGACACTAAAGGTAATATCACCTTCCAGCCCAGATTAGAGGTATTTGGTAATGGCGACTGGGGAAGCTACAAAGTGACCATGGGTGGACAGGTTAAAGTGGCGTTGGACGAAGGCCTAAGAATGACATCGGATCCAAATTTGAGCAATTTATTTGAAGAAGAACCTGTTCACGAACCGGTTTACCTAGGCTATGAAATTACAATGACAGGTATTCCCGATGAAGGGGATGAGTTTGAGGTTAACTTTAACAACGATGCGGTATCAGATAACCGCAACGGTAATTTACTGGCAAACATTCAAAATGTGGAAATCATCGAGGATGACATGACCCTAAGTGAGGGTTATGGACGCATGGTTGAAGAGGTGGGGTCCATTACCGCACGGGCGCAAATAAACAAAGAAAGTGCCAAAACCCTGCTTGATCATAGTGCAGCCAGTGTTCAGTCGGTAAGTGGGGTTAATCTGGATGAAGAGGCGGCCAAGCTCATACAGTATGAATTGGGCTACAACGCATCAGCACAGGTCATTAGTGTGGCGCGGGATATATTTTCTACCTTAATTGGCATCTTTAGATAGAGCCCTCAGTAAACTTTTAGGAGGTTGTGATGCGAATTTCAAGTATGCAGCAGTTTCAACAAGGCGTGACAGGGATTACTAATAACCAGGAAATAGTAAACCGATCACAGCAGCAAATTTCAAGTGGTCGCCGAATATTAACCCCAGCCGATGACCCAATAGCTTCTACTCGTATTTTACAACTTCAGCAGGATATTGCATTGCGAGAGCAGTATGCGGGAAATTTAATTTCGGCAAAGAACCATTTGAATCATGAAGAAGTGACACTAGGGGGAGTCGTTGATAATTTACAAAAAATACGTGAACTTACAGTGCAGGCTGGGAACGGGTCAACCACTAAAGATGACCGTGGATTTATTGCCGCTGAAATTGAAGAGCGTCTTAAAAGTATGGTGGATCTACTAAATACGCGGGACGCTAGTAATACCTACATATTCTCCGGCTTCAAGGGAGAGAATATACCGTTTGTAGAGCGTGCAGGAGGAGGTTACAGCTTTGAAGGGGACCAGGGGCAAAGGTCTTTACAAGTAAGTGCCAATGCGTCCGTAGCGGTAAACGATTCCGGTGAAGGTTTATTTGTAGATGTTCCTTCGGTAAATAATACTTTTTTTACGAGAGATAACCCCAGAAATGAAGGTGACGGGGTTATTAACGTAGGTTACATTCGTGACCAGGTGGAATTTGATGCTGTTTATCCCGAGAACTATTACATAGAGTTTAATTCCGACAGTGCCCTCACGCCACCTCGAGAAAACTACACGGTAAGAAGAACTTCGGATGATAGGCCGGTAGATGGCTTGTCGAACATTGCTTATAGTCCTGGAAGTGACATCACTTTCGCCGGCCTTAGTGTAAAGGTATCAGGTCGACCAGAACCGGGCGATTCATTCTTAGTTAATAGCAGTGAAAAGCAATCCTTAACCGATACCGTGCAAATGCTAATTGAGGGGTTAAATAACATTGACGATAGTGCGGCCGGGAGCGAACAGTTAGGTGCACTTATTTCAAACACACTTACCAATATAGATAGCACGGTCACCAGTATATCCACCACCAGAAGTGAAATTGGTGCTCGCTTGAACTCGGTGGATGCCATAGATAACTTCCAGCAAGATTTAGAATTGGTCAGTCAGCAGGCTTTATCGACTTTACAAGACCTAGATTTTGCTGAAGCTGTGAGCCGCCTGTCTTTAGAAAGCTTCCTATTAGAGGCCTCTCAGCAGTCATATAGCAAAATTAGTGGTTTAAGCCTATTTAATTATATTAGATAACTAAGGAGATTTTACGATTGGCCGATAGGGCGTATATGGTCTAGCTAATAGTTGGATGCATATTGACTTGAGGTTGGTTCGTTTATTGCTTTTATCAACTAATAGTCAAAATTCTACATTGTTTCATTAGCAGGAGGTCCCCGTTATGTTTGATGGTCAAACCATACTCATTACCGGCGGCACAGGTTCTTTTGGCAAGCAATATACACAAACATTGCTAAGCCGTTACAAGCCCAAAAAAATCATCATATTTTCTCGTGATGAACTCAAACAATACGAGATGCAGCAGATCTTTAATCAAGAATCCATGCGCTATTTTATTGGTGATGTTCGCGATAAGGAGCGTCTTGTTCAGGCCTGTAACGGTGTTGATTATATTATTCATGCTGCCGCCATGAAGCATGTACCGGCTGCCGAATACAATCCGACTGAATGTATCAAAACCAATATCACCGGGGCTGAAAATGTCATTCATGCCGCCATAAAAAATAACGTAAAAAGAGTGATAGCGCTATCTACTGATAAAGCGGCTAATCCGGTAAATCTTTACGGTGCAACCAAGTTGTGTTCAGACAAACTGTTTGTAGCCGCTAATAACATGGTGGGAGGTGAGGCGCCGAGGTTTGCCGTAGTACGCTATGGCAACGTAGTGGGTTCTAGGGGCTCCGTAGTACCTTTCTTTAGAAAGCTAATTGAAGAGGGGGCCACATCACTTCCTATCACCGATTTAAATATGACTCGCTTCTGGATTACTCTTCAGCAGGGTGTAGATTTTGTTATTAAGAATTTTTCCCGCATGAAAGGGGGGGAAATATTTGTCCCCAAGATTCCATCAGTAACGATGACTGATTTGGCACAGGCAATTGCCCCTGATATTAAAATGGATGAAATTGGCATACGCCCAGGGGAAAAACTACATGAAAAAATGTGTCCAAAAGACGACAGCTATCGAACTATAGAGTTTGAAGATCATTATGTTATTTCACCGGCTATTAATTTTCATGATGAAAGTATAAATTTTATTATGAATAACTTACAGGAAGAAGGAAAGCCAGTGGAGCAAGGCTTCTCATATGATTCCGGTACCAATATGATCCCTTATGGCAAGCAAAATATATCCTCGCAGGATATAGCGTCAGTGGTGAATGTCCTAGAGTCCAGATATCTGACGCAGGGCCCTGCTGTCCCCGAATTTGAAAAGGCCATATGTAACTATTGTAACGCGGATTATGCGGTGGCAGTTAACAGTGCTACTTCCGCTTTGCACCTTGCGTGCTTGGCATTGGGAGTGGGTCTTGGTGATTGTGTTTGGACCTCCCCTATCTCATTTGTAGCCAGTGCCAATTGTGCTCGGTTCTGTCAAGCGACAATCGATTTTGTAGATGTGGACCCAGATAGTGGTCTAATGTGCGTAAAATCACTTAGTGAAAAACTGCTACAGGCAGAATTAAATGGAACATTACCAAAAGTTATTATTCCAGTGCATTATTCTGGGCAGTCGTGTGATATGGAATCTATCTTTGAACTTTCAAAAAAGTATGGGTTTAAAATCATTGAAGATGCTAGTCATGCATTGGGTGGAAGTTACCTCGATGAAAAAGTAGGGTGCTGTCGGCACTCCGATATTAGTGTCTTTAGTTTTCATCCAGTAAAAATGCTCACTACCGGTGAAGGTGGTGCTGTGTTGTGCAATAGCCAAGAGCTATATGAAAAAGTGAAGCGCTTAAGGAGCCACGGAATTGATAAGACTATAAATGATGAGCCTTGGGGGTATGAGCAACTTGAATTGGGCTATAACTATCGCATGAGTGACATGGCAGCCACTTTAGGCATAAGTCAACTGAGTCGCTTGAACCTGTTCTTAAAAAAGAGAAGGACTATAGCAACTAAATATAATGAAGCTATAAATAATTCGCTAATTGTGCCCATAACACAGGGTAATAAGGGAAAATCGAGCTATCACCTTTATCCTGTTCTTACCAAGGACAGCAAACATAGAAGAAGTTTATATGAATTCATGCATTCAAGGGGGGTCGCAGTTCAAGTTCACTATATTCCTATATACAGACAGCCGTATTACAAGAATATGGGACTTTCCTCTATGGAAGGTAGCGAGGCTTTCTATAACAGAGTTATATCATTACCGGTATTTTATGATTTACAGTCCAGTGAGCTGAATTGGATTATACAATCAGTTAATGAGTTTAAGGGGGGTTGTAATGAGCAGTGATACCTGCATTGGCATAGTAGATTATGACGCTGGTAATATTCAGTCTGTGATCAATGCTCTGGATCACTTAGGTATTGAAAATAAACTGGTGTCCGATCCAGATAAGCTCATGGATTTTGACGGTTTGATTATTCCTGGTGTAGGTTCATTTGATGATGCAATGAGATCATTAGAGAATAAAGGGTTAGTTGATGGCCTTAACTCAATAAAAAATAGAAAACCAGTTTTAGGCATTTGCTTAGGTATGCAGGTGTTGTGTTGTTCATCAGAGGAAGGGGGGCGATCTGGGTTAGGGTGGGTTAATGCGAAAGTTAAGAGTATATGTAGTAATAGTCCGCTAATAAAAGTTCCTCATATGGGTTGGAATCAGGTAAATAACACTTTTAGTCCTTTATTTAATGCTATTCCTAACGAGGCAGACTTCTATTTTGTTCATAGCTTTTGTGTAGTCTCAGATGATGTGTCGCTTGTCAAAAGTTACTCTGAACACGGCGAATGTTTTATTAGTGCTTTTGTACAGGGCGATATTTTTGGAGTTCAATTTCACCCCGAGAAAAGTCAAGACCACGGTTTAACTCTGTTACAGAATTTTGTCGAGGTTTGCCATGGTAAAAAATAGATTGATTGCTAGCATAATTGCAAAGTGAGAAATTCAAGCACACCAATGTCATACATTATGATGCCATTCATGCGGTGGATAATTTCACGCGCTGGTCTGTGGATGAAATCGTGTTAATCAATGTCTCCAGAGACAGCAATGGCCAGCAGCAATTTCGTGAACTCTTATCCTATGTCTCTAAAAAATGTTTTGTGCCTGTGACCGCCGGTGGCTGGATTAATGATATGGACTATGGGTTAAGTCTGATCTCATCAGGGTGCGACAAGCTTATAATCAATACTGCCTTGCATGAAAACCCTGATTTAGTAACGCGATTAATTCGACGTCTTGGAAAACAATGTTTGGTGGCTTCCATCGATTATAAATACATAGAAGGTGAGCCCGTGGTCTGTGTGGATAGAGGTGAAAAACCTATTGGGGTCGACCCGGTTAGTTGGGCAAAACATTTAGATAAAATGTCAGTAGGTGAGATCTACTTAAATTGTATTGATCACGATGGTAAGCGCAAGGGTTATGACCTTGCGGTATTAAGCCAGGTTAGCCGTGCAGTCTCGATTCCCATCATAGCCTTCGGTGGTGTATTCCGTTGGCAGCACTTATTAGATGGCCTTGAGGCCGGTGCCGACGCCGTGGCGGCGGCCAATATTTTTCACTATACCGAGCATGCCACTAAAAAAGCCAAACGATTTTTAATGGATGCAGGTATTAATATTCGAGAACCCAGATTCATTAATTAATAAGTTAAAAGAGCTGATTATGAAATACTGTGCACGTTGTATGTATCCAGAAAATGCCAAGCCCACCATCATCTTTGATGAAGAAGGCATTTGTAGCGGCTGCCGCTACCACGAGAGCAGGCAGCACCTGGAAATCAATTGGCAAGAACGCTGGGAAATGCTGGAGGAAACTGCCGCGGAAGCCAAGGCCATGGCCAAACAAAGGGGTAACCCCCACGATTGCATCATTCCCGTTAGCGGCGGTAAAGACTCCCATTACCAGGTGTGGCTGTTAAAAGAAAAACTGGGCTTAAACCCCTTATTAGTTACATTTAACCATGCCTATAACACCCCATCCGGGGTGGCAAACTTAAGTAATTTGGTGGAGAAGTCTGGCTGTGAACTAGTTCGTTTCGACGCCGAGTTAGACAGTGTGCAGCGCATCTCCAGCTACATGTTAAAAGAAGTGGGGGATTTAACCTGGCACTATCACGCGGGTATCCGCACCTTTCCCTTTCAGGTAGCGGTGCAAAGAAATATCCCTCTCATAGTCTGGGGGGAGCACGGTTTCGCTGAATTAACCGGCCTGGTATCGATCGAAGATTTTGTCGAGCATACCCGCTGGGCCCGCAAAGAGCACGACATGCGCGGCTATGAATCCGAAGACTTGATAGGAAAGGGCGGTATTACTAAGACCGATATGAGCCCTTATAACTATCCCACTGACGATGCACTCGAAAAAACCGAGGTGAGAGGAATTTATTTAAGTAATTTTATTAACTGGGATGCCAAGAAACAGACCGAGTTAATGATTGAGCAATGGGGCTTCTCTGGGGTGCGTTACAAGCGTCAAAGAACCTTTAATCTGTATTCAACAATTGACGATCACGCCAATGATGTCCACGACTATTTAAAATACTTGAAGTTTGGATATGGCCGGTCCACAGATGATGCCAGCACCGAAATACGCCATGGCCGCATGACCCGTGAAGAAGGCAAGGCCATGGTAAAAGAATATGACGCCACAGAGCCTGAATCATTAGATGAATACTGTCGTTTTTTAAATATTAGCAAACAGGATTTTTATGGTCTTGTGGAACCCATGCGAGATCCTGATATTTGGCATAAGGATGAAAACGGGGAATGGACAATCAAGGATTCGGTATGGTTGCAAGAAACTAGTAAAAGTGAAGAGCTGGCTCGTATAGCACAAACTGAAGACAGGACTTTTGGCCCGCACAATCGAAACCTCTATTTTAATGAGCTAGATCCCCCTGAGCCCCATGATGATATTAAATATCAAACCTGGAATAAAAAATTCACCGTGCTATAGCCTGCTACACCGGAGGAAAATATGTCTATATATATTCGTGGTAAAAAAATAGGGGACGGTGCCCCCTGCTATATCACATTTGAGGCAGGGCCCACCCATAGTGGTATGGATAGCGCCATCGAACTGGTGCGCCTGGCCCACGTAAGCGGTGCCGACGCCATTAAATTTCAAATATTTGATCCGGAAAAATTGGTGGCAGATAAAAAACAACTATTCTCATACGATATTTTATTAGATAGAGAGACGGGCGAAACCAAGACAGTATCGGAGCCACTTTACGATATATTGCAGCGACGGTCTTTGAGTCAAACTGAATGGCGTGAAGTAAAAAAAGTGGCCGATCAACTGGATATCGCCTTCTTTGCCACCGTAGGGTTCAAGGAAGACCTAGAATTTCTGGTGGATATTGGTTGTGACTCTATAAAGATAGCCTCAGCCGATGTGAACCATTATCCACTTTTGGAACAGGCTGCCAAAACCGGTATGTGCATTCAACTGGATACAGGTAATGCCAGTCTTGGGGAGATTGAGCAAGCGGTTGATGTATTGGTAAATCATGGCAATGAAAACATCATAATTCATCAGTGCCCATCCGGTTACCCTGCACACTTGCAAAGCATTAATCTAAACATGATCAAAACCCTCAAGACTATGTTTCCCTTTCCGGCTGCATTTTCGGACCATTCCCCTGGTTGGGATATGGATATTGCTGCCTTGGCAGTGGGGGCTGATTTATTAGAGAAAACCATTACCTTCGATCGCTGTACTCCCAGTGTTGAGCACCTCATGTCTATTGAAAAAGATGAATGTGAAAAGTTTATTCAGTCCATTAGGGATGTGGAGATTGCCCTTGGTGGAACTAGGCGAATCATAAGCCAGGAGCAATACACAAATATAATCAAGGTGCGTCGCAGTGCCTTTATAAATAAGGACTTAGCCAAGGGGGTGGCTATTTCATTGGATGACCTAGATTTTCGACGCCCAGGTAACGGTATTCCGCCCTCCGATTTCAAGCAATTAATTGGTAAAACCCTCACTAAGAGCTTATCTCAGGGTGAAAAATTAAGTTGGCAGCACCTTGATTCATGAAAATATTAACCATAATCCCGGCTAAGGGAGCGTCCACCCGGCTTGCCAGAAAAAACATACTATCACTGCAGGGTAAATCCTTGGTGCAGCATGCCTATGATGCGGCGCTAGAAAGTGGCGTTTGCGGGGACATAATGGTCTCCACAGAAGATGCCGAAATAGCTGAGCATGCAACACAGCTTGGAGCTTGGCTACCCTTTTTACGGCCAGCTAATCTTGCGGTAGACCCATATGGTGTTGAGTCGGTCGCTTTATATTGTTTATCCGAATTGGAAAAGATAGGTTACCAATATCAAAAATTGATATTGCTACTGCCCACCAGTCCGTTGAGAAATGCGGCTGATATCAAAGCAGCTAATCGAGTTTTTAACGCTCATAAAGCGACTCGTTTAATGAGCGTCTGTGAATATGATCATTCACCTTATTCCTCGTGGGTTTATAAAAGTGGCCAAGTTGAACCGCTATTTGAACAACACTATCAAAAAAAGAGTCAGCAGCTGGATAAAACCTACCGTTGTAACGGTGCCATTCACATTCTTGATGTAGAAGAGTTCAAAGTCACCAAAAGCTACACTAAACAGCCCTTGCACAGCTATGTCATGCCCCGTGAACGCAGTGTCGATATAGATACTCAGGACGACTGGCAATATGCAGAATGGTTGATGTCTAAAAGCCTTAATGGCGAATTGGCATAAATGTCTGGCGGTGTTCTATTTTACACTCACTATGGAGCAGATGTTGGTTACGGTCATGTTAGACGGTGTCTGTCTATAGCATCTGCATTGCAGGAAAGGGGGATTGAATCCGTATTTTTATTAGATGCACTTTGTGAGGCTGTACCACCAGAAGTTAAAAAATTTGAATACCATTATTTTAGTGAATTTAGCACCTATGATCCTCTAAAAAATAGAACGACTAATGTATATGAAATAATTAGTCAATGTATTAAAAACTACAACCTGCGAGTTGTATTTTTTGATAACTACTCTGTATCAGATAGTTTATTGAAAAATCTAAAGAAAGATTTAGTGACTATGGCTAGCTTTGATGATTTTGGAATGACAAATCCAAATTATAACTTAATCGTCGATCATAACTCACCTAGAGCAATTCGAAATGATGGTGGCATCGTATTAGGTGGGTTTGAACATTGTGTATTAGGTGATCAATACAGAAAACTTAAAAGAACTAAAAACCAGATTAATAGTAGAGGGCATAAAAACGGTAAGCTAAATCTATTTGTAAGTTTAGGCAGTGGCCCTGTATTGGCGTATGAAGAGATGATTATGTCATCCTTCATCGATATCAAGATTAATAGTATGTACAACATTTATTGGCTGAGCAGTAACAAGCTGCCAAAAAATGATTCAAGTGATGCGATTGAAATTAATAAGATGGAAGCTATCGATAATATGGCAAGTTTTTTGGTCGATATGGATGTATCAATCGGCAGTTGTGGTGTAAATTCTTTAGAAAGGTGCTGTATGGGAATTCCTTCCTTGGTATTTAAAACAGCTGACAACCAACAGCGAAACTACCAAAGGCTAATAGATAGAGGCATTGCAATTCCAATTAATAATATACGTGATATATCAGAGAGGCTTAAGTATTTGTTTCAGAACCCACAATCACTGCGAGAGCAATCTATTCGCTGTGCTTTAAGTGTTGATGGGAAAGGCGCAAGTAGAGTCGCTTTTGGCATTTATTCTTTGTTAAATTCATTGTTAAGTATGCACGAGACTCAAAGAGAGGGTACTTAGCATGTTGGAAAATGTGTTGTTTACCATTCGTGAAGCCACCATCAAGGATGTTGGGATAACTTTTAATTGGCAAGTTCACCCTTCAATTCGCCGTTATTCAAGGGTTTCAAGTCCCCCAAATTTCGCAGATCATGAAACATGGTTTAAGGAATCCCTATTAGATCACAACCGTGATGTTTGGATATTTGAGAATGAAGGCCTACCTCTTGGACAGCTAAGGGTTGATAAAGGCGTTAGAAATGAAATTTCAATTTTGATTTCCCCTAAATATATGGGGCATGGGTTTGGCGGTATAGCATTGGGTCTGGTCTGCCAGCATTATAAGGCTATTGATTTATGGGCATTTGTAAAAGGTGAAAACGAACATTCCATCAAGCTCTTTACGAAATATAAATTTATACACCAATATGAAAACTGGTACCTTTTGCGTTCACACAATACCCAAGTCCTCAGTGATTAAATTGTAACTTAAAGGTGTGCCTGCCGTTATATCTTGGTTGGCTCGTAGGCCTATTACATCTTCATAGTACTTTGGTTCTAAACCATGGTTTGGTCGTATTATCCTAATGATATCTTTTGTAATTACTTGATCTTTTTTTATATCTTTAACCACATAGATTGAGCGCCGAAATTGTGTATTATTTTTTTCTGATTCTTTCAAATTGTTTTCATGGTTACCTAGACACTTATAGGCCAAATTTACATTCTGGCATAAGTGAGTAAATTCTTCGGGTTGTAAGGAAAATTCACAATCTGGACCGCCGTCCTGCCTATTAAGTGTCAAATGTTTTTCAATGATGTTGGCTCCCATGGCGGTCGCACAAACAGAGGTTAGTGTTGTTAGTGTGTGATCCGATAGCCCTACTTGATAATTAAAATTTTCTTTTAATAATTCAATCCCTCTTAGGTTGATTTCATCTATAGGGGTTGGGTAGCCACTCACGCAATGCAGTAGGCATATAGGCGACTGGCTCGTGGTTTCTATGCTTTTTACAGCCAATTTAATTTCGTTTAGAGTGGCCATTCCGGTAGATAATATGATGGGCTTACCAGTTAAAGCGACCTTTTTTATAAGTGGTATATCGTTCAGTTCAAATGATGCTATTTTGTAAGCGGGTACATTAAGTGATTCCAAGAAATCAACCGCAGTGTCATCAAAGGGGGAGCTAAAGGCAGTCAATCCCAGGTCTTTTGCATGTTGAAATATTTTTTCATGCCATTCCCAGGGGGTATGGGCCCATTCATATAGCTCATGCAGAGATTTTCCAGCCCATAATCCATTTGATATCATAAAATCAGGCTTTTGGCTCTTGATTGTCATGGTATCAGCTGTATAGGTTTGTAGCTTTATGGCATGTGCGCCAGCCTTATGTGCTGCATCAACAATTTTTAATGCCTTATCCAGTGAGCCATTATGGTTGCCCGAAATCTCAGCAATAACATAAGGGCTCAGTTGTGAGCTTATTTCTCTATCGTTTATTTTAAATGGTGTATGCATATTTAATCTTCTGGGTCTGAAGTTGAGCGTTGCGTCCATGGGTCTGATTCATAGTCAAATTCTTTATAGAGAACCCTTCTAAAATGCTTATTCATTTCAAATAATGTGTCTATTGTTTGTTTTTTCCATGTCTTTACCCACCTTTTTAGTTCTTTTTTGTCCTCAATGCATAAAGCATGGGAGTAACCAATGTAAAATAAATGCCAAATAGACCCCCTCATAAAGAAGTAAAATGGTGATATTTCCGGGCGCATTTTATTGTCAAGAAAAGAAGATATGTTGTTTATATGGCAAGTCATGGAGTACAGGTTACCCTCAAGGCTGGATAACTGATTCTTAATATAATTATTAACCTCCCCCATGTTATGATCAAGAACATCCAACCTATTTTTAATTATTGCCTTGTCTATGTGCTGTTCTTGGTTAAATTGAAGGTCAATGAATTTATCTATGAGTGAGTCATCAACATCTTCTGGATTTATCGGCATTTCACCTGGTTTTATCCATTCAGTGCATTCCATTTTTGCACCATTTGAACAATTATAAAATTTACAAAATTTTTCAAATGCTCTTGCCGTCGTCTCCGCTGTTCTTTTTGCTGTGAACAGTATAGGTTTTGTTTTAATTATAGTACCATCAACCGCCTCAACATCAATTACCGCTTCTCGCCCAACATTTGCGTCTGCCAGTATTTCTTCATTGTTTGAGGTGTAATACAGTGACCCTGAAGCATGGTGGTTTGTAAAATCCCTGTAACCAAAATCCATACCAAACATGAAGATATTTTTAAACCCCCAATGAGAAAATACAGCAAGGGCCCCATTGGTACAGGTGGGCGTCCCCCGGTAAACTGATGAACTCTTATTACTAAAAAGTAAGCTGGTGACACTTTCACCTTTAAAATAAATGACGCGTTTATCAAAAAACTGATACAGTCTGGGTGATAGCTGTGCAGGCCCTAATATGGGAATAGACTTTACCCATTCTGGATCATCTAATTCTTCAAGAGATTTTAAGGTAACTAAATGAGACTCAAGTTCGAAATGTATATCTGGTTTAATTCCATGTTTATATAACGAGTGTATCGAAGTTCCACACGAAATAACTAAAGCCTTTCCTTGAAAACTCTTTATCTCCTCTATCCGATCATCCAGTGAGGGGCCTGCCCCTATGATAAAAATTGGGAGTTCTAAATACGCCTCTAGATTAGATTGTATTTTTGAAATTCCAAGATGTATGTTATGTAAGCAATTATTTATTTGATTTAATTCGTCATCATAAAACCCCCAAACTGAAACAAAAACATTGGTATCTTCATTTATTTTCTTGGTGACTCTTTTATATAAATCCAGGGGTTTATGATTTATAAAAAGTGATGTTAGTGGATAAATAGGGCAATGAGAGCCAAGGTACCTCATGATATACCCATGTAAATGATCCTCTGTCTCTATTGGTCCAACTATGAAATGTATATTTTTATCGGGATCATTAACAAAGGGCTTACAAATTTCCTCCCAGTCTATTAAATAGAGCGAGCATGCAAATAATTCCGGGCTCGGTTCAACAATTAAGCAATTAATAACACTGCGTGACTCTAAAAACATTTCTAGGTGGTAGCCGGAACCCACTCCATTAAAGATAATTAATGGATAAAAGTCAGGGATTTTATAACCTTTGTAATTACTTCTCTTGAGCGGTGACTTTGTGATTAAATCAGCGCATCTTTTGTGAAAAAATCTAGGGAAGTCATATCCTCCAAAAGGGGGTTTAATTGTCCTTATAACTTTTCCGGGAGCAAAATTTGAGTCGAATTCATATAGGGACTCTTTTGCTTCGGCGATGGGGCGGTTGTTATAGATAGATTTTCCGTTTATTAAAATATCAAGTTGGTCTATTTCAGTGTTTAAACTTACCTTATATTGATCTAAAACATATTCCGAAAATCTATTGTAAATTCCAGGATGAAATGTTTTAAAGAAAGTTAAATTTTTAATCTTTTGTTGTTGAGCAGCTTTAAGTTTGGATGTTTGGTATTGAATATCTTGATTTGTTGCAACTTGACCCATCTTGTCTGCTCCATTTTTAATTTTACTCATATATAAATATATGCAGTATGTAAGCCAGTTTATAACGGTTGGAAACCTTTCAATGGCGTGGTCTGGGTTTCTTTATGCAATTTTAATATCAGCAGGAAATTTAATATAAACAAACGGTATTTATTGGCTGTAAAGATTTTCTTGTTTGGGTCGTTAAGTACTTTGAACATTTAAAAATTGTCGCAGGCAATGATTTTGTTGTTGGTCGGCGTAAAGGAGAAGTGCTATGCCACAGATTATTAATACCAACATTGCGTCGTTGACGGCGCAAAGGAACTTAAACAAGTCACAAAGCGCTAACCAACAAGCATTGCAACGATTATCGTCTGGTTTGCGTATCAACAGTGCAAAGGATGATGCGGCGGGTTTGGCAATATCTACCCGCTTTAACTCACAAATTCGAGGCTTAAATGTAGCTATTCGTAACGCTGGTGACGGTATCTCTCTGGCGCAAACTGCCGAGGGTGCCCTGGGTACCATGAATGATAACCTGCAGCGTATTCGAGAACTGGCGGTACAATCAGCCAACGCCACCAACTCAGATGTTGACCGCGAGGCACTGCAAGCTGAGGTGGATCAACTCTTATCGGAAGTAACGCGTACCGCCGAAGAAACAGACTTTAACGGACGTAAATTACTTGATGGCTCCTTCAATGCCACTTTCCAAATTGGTGCAAACGCGGGGCAAACCGTGGAAGTTTCCATTGCTGAGCTAACCGCGGAAAAATTAGGTGCGGGCCTAGAAGCGGGTGTTTCTGCTTTGGGTACCGACTCGGCCATTGCTAATGGTGACCTGGTCATCAACGGCACTGGCGTTCGTGCTTCTTCGGCAACGGACGATAGCTTCTCTACAGATGGTGCGGATCGCTCTGCGCTGGCCAAGGCGGCAGCCATTAATGATTCTACCGATTCTACCGGTGTAGCAGCCGAGGTAAATACCAACGTAGCCGCAGGCACAGCACAAACAGCGGCGGCAACCAATGGTTCCATTACTTTGAACGGGGTTACTATAGATATTGCCACCGGTGGCGTGGATACTGCGGCAGACAGGGCTGCAGTTATTCAAGCCATTAACGCGGTATCTGGTCAAACCAATATTGTCGCGGTGGACTCGGGTAGCGATGACTCAGGGATATCCTTGGAAGCCGAAAAGGGTCAGAACATAGAAATACGCTATGACAAATTTGATTCCAGTGGTAATGCCTTTTCCAGTGGTGTTACAGCAGCTGCTACAGGTTTGAGTATTGGCGGCAGTGGCGCTACCGGCGCGGTGGCCACAGCGGCTACCATTACCGCCTACGCTTCCATTGCGGCATTAACTTCGGTAGCCGCAGGAACCTTTAATATTGCGGTTGATGGTGAAGAGTCCATTACTGTTACCTTGTTGGGGCAGGCCTCCACGGCCGACCTAGCGGTGACCAGCCTACAGACCGCCATTGACCTGGCCATTACCAATAATGGTCTAAATGTTGGGGTTACCGTATCTCAATCCAACGGCATTATCAGTTTCACATCGGATTCAACCGGCACCGGTTCTTCGTTGGTCATTGATACGGTGACGGAAGATTCTTCGCTAAGTGATCTGCCATTACTATTTGGTTATTACTCAGGTGCAGGTACCAACCTTGATTCTTATACCGCAGGCGATGTGGATACCCTGTATTTTGATGCAGCTGGTACAGATGGTGCCAGTAATACCAAAGCCAGCTATACCGGGGTGATTGGCTTAGCTCAAAATGATGCAGGCCTTAAATTGCATAGTTTAACCGAGGCCACCGTTTCCTTTAGTATCGAGGTGGACGGTAATGTGGCTGTATCTGTTGTAGTGGGGATTGAAGGTGATGCTTTATCTATCACTACCACAGCACTCGCCGCCGAACTTAGTGCCTATGCCGCCAAAGTTGAGTCAGCCATCAACACGGCATTGTCTGTGGCCGGTCAAACGGTTGGCGTTACGGTAAATGTCTTGGATGGTTACCGATTACAAATAGAATCAAATGAGGAAGGTTCTGACTCGGCAATACGTATTACCAGTTCAAACTCCGGGGCAGAAGCCATCGGCTTTGCTAACAATACAGTGGGTGCCGAAGCCAATAATGGGTTTATTGGCGCAGATGGAGTTGAAAATTCCTCGCAAACCTATGAGGGATCATTAACGTTACGTTCTGTCAACGGCGGTGATATCGACATTACCTCGGGCAGTGGCAGTTTAACCAGCTCGGGTCTGCAGAGTGGCTCTTTTAATGCGGGTCAAGCTTATGCTTCGAGCCAGTCACAAGCGGTATCTGGCGCTGTGGCAACATCGGGTCAGGCGGTCGCCGCCAAGACTTCAATAGGTGGCCTGGATGATACCCTGGTTGCCACCTTGGGCACGGTTACCATTGGCTTTAGCATCGCCATAGACGGCGGTGATGCGGTGGCGGTGGCGGTGGCCTATGCTGCCACGGCCAGTGAACTCAGCAGCCTAAGTAATTACCTAACTGCATTGGAAACCACCATTAATTCGGCACTCACCACAGATGGTCAAACAGCCTCGGTGAACCTGTTTATGAATGATGATAATCAACTGGTCATTCAATCCAATAGCAAGGGCACATCGTCCAGTGTCGATTTTACTGCGGTGACTCTGGCAGGTACCAGCGCAGAAGAGCACGGTATTCTAGGGTTGTCACCTGGCTTGGAAGGAGCGGGAGCGTCCGGTGCCATTGCCACTCAAGGGGTGTTAACCACAGTGGGGGCAGCGGGTACCGCCGGTGGTGCTAATGCTAACATTGGGGAGAATTTCACCACTGCATTGGGTGCGGTCAACTCTCTGGCGACAGAGACCATGCGTGTGAGCATAGATGGTGGCGAAACCATAGATGTGGTTATCGCAGCGGCCACTATTAGTGACTCAGATGCGTTATTAGCTTACGTGGAAGTGGCTATCAATGATGCCCTCACGGCAAATGGGCAATCGGCCAGTGTCGATATTGCGCTCAATGCAGATGGCTATGTCACCATTACCTCAGATAAGGTGGGGGCGGGATCAGGGGTTGAGATTGTTGCAGCTAGTACCGCAGCGAACACCTTTAGCTTAACGGCAGGTCTGATTGATTATCAAAAATCAACCATTGCCGTCGATACTGTCGCAACCCCAGATGGCTTGGATTCCGGTGATTTGGTGCTCAACGGTGTTGCAGTTGAATCGGCCAAGGCCTCAGACGATACGGCATCCAATACTCTTGCGCTATCCAGTAGTAAGCAGGCCAGTGGTATAGCCACGGCCGCGGCTATCAACCGGGTGTCTGAATCAACGGGTGTTGTGGCCACGGTTAATACAACCTCCCTAGCCGGTGGTAGTCAAACGGCACTGGCAACAACCGATACCCAGCAACAAGGTTCCATTGTGATAAATGGCGTCGAGACCTCTTCTTTTACCACCAATGGTGCTAACGGCGGGGCGGATGATAGAACGGCTGCCATCTCTGCTATTAATGCCATTACCGGTCAGACCGGGGTGACGGCAATTGATGATGGTGAGGGCATTACCCTAGAAGCGGCGGATGGTCGCAACATCAGTGTGGTCATCAACAACACGGAGAAGGCGGCCGCGGAATCCAGCGGATCTTTCGATGCCTTGACCGGTGCTGCTATTGGTTTGAATGTGGCTGAAGCCGATATCACGGGTGGTGCTACGTTTGCCGCCACAGCGGAAACCACATACAGCACGGTTACCCTGGACGGACCTGGAACCATTGGTATTCAGGCTGGTGCCAATGGTGCTGCCGCACTTGAAGCCATTGGGCTGAGAGTAGGTGAGTATGGTTCCAGTGAAGCTGGTACTCGATTATCGGATCTGGATATCACCACCGTGGCTGGCGCGGAGGCCGCCATCAAAGCTCTGGATAACGCCATCGGGTCGGTGGCCAGCCAAAGGGCGACACTGGGTGCAGTTCAAAACCGACTGGATTCCACGGTAAATAACCTGTCGATCACTTCCAATAACCTGTCGGCTGCGAATTCGCGAATCCAGGATGCGGACTTCGCGGCAGAAACAGCGGAACTCTCCAGATCCCAGGTATTGCAACAGGCGGGTATCTCGATTCTGGCGCAGGCCAACGCGGCACCACAACAAGTGTTGTCATTACTCGGATAGGCTAGATAACAGGGCCTCGGGATGAGGCTCTGGTTCTACGAAGTTTTTAGATAATAGCTTAGAAGAGGTGAATTATGAGTGATATCAAAGCAGATGTGGGCAGGGTAGAACCCCAGCTACGTAATCCGCTAACCACTGCACCTCCAGAAAATGATAGGGTGCAGGTTGCTGCAAAACAAGTCAGGGCGGCAGACAATAACGGCAAAAAATTGCCGGATGAAAATGTCGTCAAGGCGGTATCAGAAACGGATGCCCAAGCCGTGGAAAATGCCGTATCCAAGTTGAATGAGTATGTGCAGAGCACCGCCAGAACCCTCAACTTCCAAGTGGACGATGATAGCGGTAAGACAGTGATTAAAGTTTACGACCGGGAGTCTGATAAGTTAATTAGGCAGATTCCTAATGAGTTGGTGCTGGAGTTGGCGCGCAGACTTAATGAGGAGGAGCCGTCGTTGCTGTTTGAGGCGCAAGTGTAAAAAGAGATGCTCTCACACATAGGTGTGAAGAACGTCACACTAAAACTTCTGGAGTTATTCGTGTTTAGTCTAATTCCAAATTAAAGCAAACCCCATTACGGCCGTTAAAGGAAGTAATGGGGTTTTTATTTACAGGGACGTAATGTATCCCGCGGTGCCAGGATGGCAAAGAGCGGATTTTTACAGGGACGTAATGTATCCAGTGGTGCGAGGATGGCAAGGAACGGATTTTTACAGGGACGTAATGTATCCAGCGGCGTCAGCATTGCGTAGAAGGGGGGGGCAGGATATCACTGTCGTCTTTTGGAAAAAGATACTTTTTAAAAGCTTATATAAAAGAAAGAGCAATTTGGCATACAGGCACAGAGCTTGCCTTATCAAGTGGATAGCGCAGAAAATATTGTGGAGGTTGTCATGGCCAGTATTCAAACATTAGGGTTAGGGTCAAGTGTCCTAACCAGTGAGCTGGTTGAGCAAATCATCGCTGCCGATCGTGCAGGTACTGAGAGCCTGATTAATTCACGTAAAGAAATTACCGAGGCCAAAATTTCGGCCTTTGGTGAAATCAGCAGTAAATTATCAACTTTTCAATCTGCCATAGAAGACTTGGCTGATGATGACGTAATTAGCTCCACCCTTTCCAGTTCCAGCGATGAGACCATATTAACAGCCACGACCTCCAGTTCAGCGGTACCGGGTACCTATTCGGTAGAGGTGCAGGCCATGGCTCAAGCCCACTCCCTAGCCAGTGCCAGTTTTGCCGATTCCACCACTGAAGTAACGGCCACCGGTGGGGTCTTGGAGTTTAAATTTGGCACCACTACCTATACCGGGGGTGGTGCTTACGATACCTTTACCGAAAATGCCGATAAAGCAGGTGCGACCGTCACCATTGGGGCTAACTCATCACTTTCGGATGTACGCGACGCCATCAATACCGCTGACTTTGGAGTAACAGCCGCCATTGTATATGATGGTTCTGGCTATATATTAAGTTTGCTCAGTGACGACTCCGGTTTAGATAACAGCTTGGAAATAACCGCGCGGGATTCGTCAGGGGGCGCCCTGTCCAGTGACGGACTGGAAGGTCTGGCCTACAATGCCTCCCAAGCAACAGCGTCTAATTTAACGGAATCCCAAACGGCTCAGGATGCGGTATTAACCTTTAACGGCTTATCGGTTACTCGAGAGTCCAATGCGATTACGGATTTAATTACCGGCACCACTCTTAATTTACAGTCGGCTAACGTGGGGCAAACTGTAACTGTGACGGTGGGTGCCGACCTTACCGTTTTTGCCGATAAAATTGATGAAATGGTGGCCGCCTACAACGACTTAAAAGACAGTGTCGATTTTTATACCGACTATGATGCCACTAAAGATGAAGCCGGAATATTAACCGGTGACATTACCATTCGCACCCTGATGGTGGGGGTGAATAATCTGTTATCCAGTTCGGTATCCGGTATTACCGGTAAAGAGTTTGAGTCATTTGCTGAACTGGGTATCGAGCGGGATCAAAATAGTGATTTTGCATTGAAATTTAATGTCACTGATTTCTTATCCGCCATGGAGGAGGATCGGGATACAGTCATTGATATATTTGGTGTCAGTGGTACCACCAGCGACTCCTTAATTCAATTTAGTAACGACTCCATTAATACCAAGGCTGGTGACTACGCAGTTAATATCACCACAGTGGCCTCCAAGGGTACCTTTGAGGGGGCCAATATCTCAGCCTTGGATTTTTCATCGGCGGTTATTATCAACAATGCCAATGATGATTACACTATCAATGTGGACGGTACTTCCGGGACATTTAGTCTCACACAGGCCAGTTACACCACAGGGGTTTCTCTGGCGTCAGAAATTCAGTCGCAAATTAATGCCACTTCCAGCCTGTCCAGTGTGGGCGCCAAGGTGACGGTGAGTTATGACTCTACCAATAACCGGTTTGACATATCCTCTAACAAATATGGCTCCAGTTCTGAGGTGTCGTTTACTTCCGTAGATACCAACTCGGCAAACTCTCTGGGTTTAAATGAGTTGGCCGTAGGCACCTTTGATGGGTCTAATTTAACCGCGTTAAGTTCTGCTTACTTAGTGGGCCTGGGAGCGTCCACCACCCCATCCACCACCTCGGTGGCTTCTGATGACGGCATTGACTTTAACTTGGTTAATGCAACCTTTTCGCTGGATATCGACGGTGGTGGTGCAGTGGCTGTGACTGTTAATGAAGATGCCGCCAGCAGTGACTTAAATGGCGATAGTGTCTTTGGGGATCGTTTGGATATATTGCAAGCTATTCAAAATGCCATAGATGGCACCGCCTTAAGTGGCGACGTGACCGCTTCTTTTGATAATAACAATAAATTATTATTTACCACCACGGCGGTGGGCGCGGCCAAAACCATTGAAGTTACGGCGGTGGGATCCACCGCATCAGATACCTTACTGGGCCTGGACGCCACCGATGGTGTGCAGACTAATGGGCGCGATGCCGGGCTAACGGTGGCGGCAAGTGATCTTACTTTTGATTTGACTCTAGACGGCATCGCCACCTCCACCACCATAGAAATGACCGCAGGTACTTATACCACAGGTAACGATATCGCTACTGCTCTAGAAACGGATATCAATACTTACCTGGCTGCCGACGCTAATTTTACTGGTCTGGTAGTTGGGGCCTTTAGTGATGCGGGCTCTCGGGATATTTCAACTAATATTGATTTTTCTACCATTAATAGTGGCTTTACATTAAATGTAAATGGCACGTCTAATGAAATTGTAGTGAATACGGATTCGGGCGATAACATTGCGGATGTTCAGACAGCTTTGGACGCAGCATTTGGCGGTGGTGTCGTTACTGCTTCTTTATCTGGCACAGGTTTGTTATTGACCACGGATACTACCGGTCATACCGAATACCTACAGGTCTCCAGTGACGGTCGTGGTGCACAAAC
>MAAB01001471.1_pt1 | contig 21048 bp, 16 predicted proteins | sample 1115991 | NCBI WGS metagenome assembly MAAB01 (sample SAMN04961124, study PRJNA320927) | seawater metagenome | isolation source: sample BD02T18 sea water enriched with oil for 18 days | place: USA:Gulf of Mexico | collected 2013-07-27
GAGCATTTGATGCAAAAGTATGGACAGACTAGAGCTCAAAGTGTCGAAAACCGAGAACGCTTGACCCAGGTGGGAAAGCAAGCTGGATTTGATTTTAACTTTGATGACAATAGTATAATGATTAACAGTTTTGATTGTCATCGCCTACTTAGCTGGGCCAAAGATCAGAACAAACAAACTGAACTTAAACTGGCTCTCTTTAAAGCTCACTTCAGCGATAAAGTTTACCTTAATGATCGAGAGTCACTATTGGATGTCGTTGCGAGTGTTGGTTTAATACGTGATGACGCAAGTAATATATTAGCGTCAAATGCTTATGAAAAAGAAGTAAAAGCAGAGCAGAATCAAATGCGTCAATTTGGCATTACATCTGTTCCCACTTTTATTATTAATGAGAAATATGCCATTAGCGGCGGACAAGCCGTCGCGACATTCAAAGAAGCACTAGAAAAAATCAGCAGCGAACTTTAGTTCTCACTTTTACTTAAATTGAACCTGTTTCACTTCCATTGATTCAGGTTCAATTTATAATAATGAAATTAAATTGATTCTGGCCTTGTAAAATTTGTACCTCACCAGAAGCACCTTGTTTAATATCCAAACTCAGTGTATTAGATAAGCCTTGTAAAAAGGATCGGGATAAAACTTCCCTATTGCTAAAGGTAATTAGGCGATTAGATAAGGTTAATGCCCCTGTCTCAATTCGATATTCATCCACTTCTTGTCCATAACATTCATTACTAATCACATAGTGCTGCTTCGTGATTTCGATAACATCGGGACATTCAAGCTCAGTATCCTTGTACCCTATTTGATACCAAACCTCAGCATGTAAATTTATGCTGATAAGAAGGAGTAAGACACACAAATAGTTAATCATTATGGTCATTTGAGTGGTTCATGAATTTGGCCAAAATACTTTTGATAAATAAGATTATAACGGCCATCACGTTTCATTCGTTTAAGTTCATGATTATACCCTTGAATAACCCTCTCCAAGTTAGGGTAATCCGATGCTTTAACAAAGGTATTAAAATAAGGTTTTTGTTTTAACGGTTTATCCAAATAATCAATTTCATCTAAGTAGCCTGATTGCTTTGCACTATAAAGAGTTTCAATAGTATTACTTGCGAAAGTATCAAATCGACCATGAACTAATTTTTTAAGGTTCAATGTGTTATTCACCACAGTATCTAGAGTGAATACTCCCTCTTGTGCTGCCTGCCAAAATTCAGGGGTATAAGCAAAACCACTTGTCGCACCGATTTTTAACCCTGTCAAATCCTCGAAACTATTAAAAAATATTTTACCTTTATTCTCTTTACGAATAAAAAAATTCCAACTGAGGTTAATATGAGGTTCTTCTGCGTAGGTAAGAAGCTTAAGTCGTTGCGCTTTTTTAGATAAGGTAAAGACCATGTCTACGTCTGGACTTTGCCACATTTGAGTTAATCGTGTAGAAGAGTCAAGCAGTTCTATTTTGTACTCAACATCTAACGTCATCATGACCTCATTTAAAATATCAACATCAAAGCCAACTAGTTGGTTTTCTTCATTATAAAATCGATAAGGCGCGCCCGGTATCCCAATAATATTAAGGGTATCCGCTAAAAGCGATTGTGTGTGCAGGCTTAATACCAAGATAAGCATACATCCCATTTTTTTCATCTAACATCCCTTTTATAATTTAAGCCGTATATCTAGTAGTTAGCATAATAGGCGATCGAGATGATCTGGTACACAATGAATCAAACTGAGTCCCTTATATTAAGATGATGTCATTAAGATTTCTTTTAACTCACTTATTAATTTACCTGATAACGCACTATTCTGATCACAGCCTGGGTCTGAATTTGTTAGCACAACAATACCGTACCCTTGGGTCAAATTACTGACCAACTTACACTGAAACCCTAGCCCCCACCCCATAGAAAAAATTTGTGTTAACTCATTTTCCTTTTGTACAAAAACACCTAACCCTGCCCAATCTTCTGCCCCTTCAGGGTTAATCATGCGCGCCATTAAATGAGGTGGGATACCCAGAGAGCCTTCACCCTTAATCGCCTGAGAAACAGACAATAATAATTGGCAGAGTTCTTTCGCGGTTGTCCATAACCCGGCACTGGCTAAATACGGGTAGGTCGCTCTTTGTTGAAGGATAAGTTCCCCCGCTTTGTTATGGCCACAGGCTATATTGCTTAGATCATCTTCTGCACAGGTCGAACTTTGTTTCTGATTAAACTCATTCGCATATCTAAAAGTAGATAAAGGCAAAGCTAATGGGTTGAATATGAGCGTATGTGCTAGCTCGTTAAATGTTTTTCCAGTCACATCACAGAGCAGTTTTTCTATGACGCAGAAACCCGCATCAGAATAGGAAAAATCAGAACCTACTTGGGTTTGAACTTGAATCGGCTGAGGATTATAAGAGGTCATTCCCGATAAGATTTCTAATATACTGGGTACGCTATCACCATGCTCCAACGGACCAAAAGCCGAGTCATGATCTAGGATACCCGAGCTATGATTAAGTAGGTGTATTAGAGTAACGTCGGGAGCATTATTATCCATGCCTGACGAAATAAGGCTTTCATGTAAACCTAATGACCAACCTTTCAAGTAATCATTAACCGGAGTATCTAAGTCTAGAACCCCTTGCTCCACCAACTTAAGTACGATTAAACTGGTCACCAGTTTACTCATTGAACAGGCGTGAAATAGCGTTTCTTCATCTACGTTACGGGCCATTTGTGCATCAGAATTACCTGCTGAAAACGAATAAATAGTATCCTGTTCATAAACCGCATAAGAAACACCTGGTACATGAAATTCACTAAGTAACTTGGGTAACCTAAGATGTAATTCGCTCAATTTACTTGCTAGTTGGTGCTTCATAATTTATCCCTGTTAGTTTAACGTCCTGTCAGAAAAGCCTTCACCTAAGAAAAAGGTTTATTTAACCAGCTTAATCAACTGCTTAAATACATCACCTTCTGCTTTTTGTTGTAATTCAAATAACGCCATTTCAGCACCGGTTATTTTAGCACCAGCAGCCTGCATAGCATCAATGCCCAATGCTTTATTTTCTTTCGTTCTAGAACTGACAGCATCCGTTGCAACATGTACTTTAAGATTCATTCCCATTAAATCTCTTGCCGTTTGATAAACACAGATATGGGCTTCAATACCTGCCACAATCCAATCTGTTTTATCAGCAAGCTCGATCGCCTGTTTGATTTTGTCACAACCCAGCGCACTAAAACTGGTTTTTGCAAATGCTTTACCAGACAGATGTTTCGCTATTTCTGTATGGGTCGTCCCTAATTTTTCAGGCAACTGCTCTACCCAGATAATGGGTAGAGACAAAAGCTTGGCACCATTAATAAGGATCGATGTTTGCTTAAACAGGCTCTCTTTATCATACATTTGCTCGGCAAGGTTGCCTTGTATATCAATAATGATTAGACCGGTACTTTCAACGTTCATCATAGTTACTCGCTTGAACCTATATTAATAGCCTTTAAAAGGCATAAAGTGATTAAAATAGCGTAAAGGATGTCATTAGCCTATTTCATAATAGGTCTTAAGAAGAGGAACATTTATACGCCTTTATATTTTTGCTTTATCCAGGTACCGAGGTTGCAAGTTTAGTTGTAGGAAAACAAGTTCCTACAATTTATCGACTCCCACTGTTAATACCAATATGTTTACTATTATTCATTTATTGTTTGAAATAATCATCGATTATTTTCTGATATTCCCCGCTCTCCTTTAATCTAATCAAGGCTAAATCAAATTCATCACGCATCTTTGTGAGCTTACGAACTTTTGAAAATGCAATATAGCTGGGTAGGTTTTGAATGCTAATAGGCAACTCTTTAACATCTTCTTTACGCTTTAGTTGCCTTAAAATATGATAACCACCAAACTTTGTACTGGCGACCATATCTACTCGTTGATTAAGCAGTAATCCAAAATTTTGAGTCCCTTCATTAGCCTCTTCAACACGTCTAAAAATATCGTCTTTTATTGCAGTATCTAAGATTAAGCCATAACTAATTTTACGCACAACACCAATGCTATAGTGCTTAAGCTTGTTTAAATCACCATCATATTCAATTTGAGAGTCATTTCTGACAAATAAAGAAACGGCTTGCTGCATCAGAACCTGTTTTGAGAAGTCGGCAAATCTTTCTCTTTCAGGATTTTTAAAGGCGGTGAACACAGCGTCTCTAGAACCATCTTTGATATAGCGCATGGCTCTTGCCCAAGGTAAAACCTCGATGGTAATGGGTTGCTGCATTTCCTTAAACGTACGTTTGATAACCTCTACTGCGAGTCCTTTAAGTTGTCCGTTTTCAGTGTACTCATAAGGAGGGTATTCTAGAGTGACTAATCGCAGTGTTTTAGCGTATGAAACACTGCTAATAATTGACAATATAAAGACTAGACATAAGGCTCTTTTACACAAGATAATTCCCCTTATAAACAGAAAATTTCGTTAGGTTTAAATCATATGTATCATAATTAAATATAAAGATAACATTAAGTTAGCCCAAGTGACTAGCAAAGAAGCGTGACTGACAACACAAGGTTTTAGGTATCTTAAAAAAGCGGAAAAATAAGTAGTATTTATATTAGAAATAACCAAAAAAAGCCAAATCTATTGACCTCACAAGATTGATTATTGATCTTATTTTAAAGGCCTAGTTAAATTTTTAACTAGGCAAGGTTCAATTATGTCACCTTCCCTAGTGAAGCCGCGAATATCGCCTCCCGCCTCAGCGTGTGGATAAAATAACCTAGATTTAGAGCGCGGGACGCAACTCAATAGTTGCTCTATTAATATGCTCCTAAACTTAAAAATAGGACTTTGAGGGCACGCCTTACGAGCCGATTAAGAAGAGGATATTTAATCCCAAGCGCCCTAACGGTAGCCATTATTTAATCTGTATCGGGATCCAAGTTTCAAAGTAGGAGTCATCTGAGCTTGGGTCAAACCTTGCATCGTAAAATTCAATGCTAAAATCCCCTGACATTTTATAATCTGACTCGATTAACCATTGCCCATAAAAAGCGTCTAAAGTATTTCCTAACCCCGTTAATCGACCATGATGGGGGACGATTGCATACACTTGCTCTGCTAGCTCTTTTTTCACACCAACTTGCGTTAACTGCCCTTCACTATGATCAATGCCAGCGAGATAGATTAACTCACCTTTTTGTGTATTATCACTCTCTCCTATGTAGCCATATCCTGATAGTTTAGGTTTTTGTTTAAACAGAGAGTCTTGCATCAAGGACTCCCATAAACCAGGTATCACATCCAAGTTATTAGCAAATTGGCTGTCATATCCATTGAAATAATCCAATCGCCCTTCTAAAACCATTGCGCTTTTTTTTTCAATTCTAATCGTCATTGCCTTGCTCCATTCAACGTTAGCAGGAATAAATAAGTTAAAGGTAAAATCATCTTTAATAGCCCGTTGACGATATTGAATAGGGGTCATACAAAAACGGCTTTTAAAAGCACGCGAAAAAGCAGCCTGGCTGGTAAAACCTGAAGCGAAAGCCACATCAAGCACACCTTGTTTGGTGTTAAGCAGTAGTTTTGCACCAAAACAAATACGATGCTCTCGTAAATATTCAATCAAGCTGAACCCTGTTAAGGCTTTAAAAGTACGTTGTAATTGCCAACGAGACAGCCCCACTTTATGACTCAGAAATTGAACATTTAACTCATGTGTTTCGTGGTGTGTTATTTCAATCAATAAGCTCTCTAATAATTTTTTTGCTTTTGTCACCGATCTCTTCCCTCAAACATGTCATCAACAGAGGCAGAATAGCCTGTAAGAGATGCATTGTTTTGATTCTATGGTGCACCTTTATAAATATTCAATTTAACTTAGTTTAAAAACAAATGTGAATACTAGATAAACTTGAGACATAAAAAAAGCCTGAATAAATCAGGCTTTGTATTTGCTGTTTGTTAATGCTTATTCAGGAACAAGTAAGTCGCCGACCCCTTCCGACACTGCTCCCGCTAATTTCCCGGGAATACCTTTAATTTGGGAACCCATAAAGTTTTTGAAACTAGTGCCATTTTTTAGATTATCACGGTTAATTTTTTTAACAGCGGCTTCAAATGCTTCTTGGTCAGTGCCAGGTATAAAATTAGTTTCACCTCTTGCTGCATTCAAGGCTTGCATAGCACCAGGTTTGGTACTGGTAATCTGAATGCCCTCTGAAATAAATGTCTTAGCTTCAGACTGTAAATCACGATAAGCGCTATAGGTAGATTTCTGACAATACTCTCCAAAGTTACCCACTTTTTTTCGCCTTACCCAAGCTTTGGCTTTTTTAATGGAGTACCCCATTTTCATCGCTCGGGTCGGCTTAGCTTTCTTAGCTTCTATAAGATTAATGAAATTATAGGGAGAGCCAAATGATGGCATGCACACGACATAAGACGCTAACACAGGCATATCGGTAATGGCTTTTCTAAACCAAATTCTGAATGTTTTATCTGTTAAAGGTTTGCTCTTCATCTTGTTGCAATCAATCACATACATTCTGAACTTTTCACGCATTTTCTCTTTATCAATAATGCCTTTAAAGAACAAAAATAATTCGACTACAGCGGTCACAATCGCAGAAATAGCAGCAGACCCACCCGCTGTTGCGATAGCGGCAGCCCCTTTTACGGTACTAAATAGTGCTCGACCGCCAGAATCAATCGCGACACTGGCAATTTCTGATCGAATTCGCTCAATCACATCACCTGCAACAGGAAATTTAGCCAAATCAGATAAACGCTCTGTTTTAATACGTATAAAGACTTTATTTAATGCATTAATGACTTCCATCGTGGCATCTTTAAGATCACCTATGCCGGGCGCAATGGCGCCAATGACCTTTTTTACAGCTTCGGGAATGAGCTTAAATATTTCTTGGCAAACACGGTCAAGAAAAGCACTACATGCTTCACCGATTTTCAGCACATCGATATATGCCACAATTTTTTCTTTGATTTTCGAAATTGTTGCAGTAACTAGATCAATACCTTGAGTAATATAGCCATCTTTACCTGTTGCCAAATCACTTATACCGTCATATAAATCATTAGCCTTCCCGGCAAAATCACAAGCGAGTGGAAAAAGCTCCTCTTGTACCTTTTCTTTTGGTGTTCTTTCATCACACACTAATTTACTGCTTGCAAATACTTCTAGTAAAGCAGCGTACAAGGGGGTGAGTGTCATACTATGCTGGCTCGTTGGCATGCTGGTTACCTGCAAATATAATATTTTTAGTAACCACACTTTAGTTCATAACTTATTATCCAACAAGCCTATTTTGATGAATTTAATCGGGTAAAAAGAATGACTAACTGCACACCCACATTTCAATTTATTCAACCTTAAATGATTGCAAATTATTCAGGTATCAGCAGCTCACCCACGCCCTCGCCAACGGCGCTTGTTAAACGCCCAGGTACACCTTTTATCTGTGAAGCCATATACTGTTTAGACGAAGAACCATTTTTTAAACTGTCATTGCTTGCCTTTTTAACGGCATCTTCAAACGCCTGCTGGTCAGTGCCAGGAATAAAGTTAGTTTCCCCCCTCGCCGCATTAAACGCTTGCATAGCCCCAGGTTTATTGCTAGTTATCTGAATATCGCCTTTAACAAACGCTTTCGCTTCACATTGCAGTTCACGATAAGCTTTATAGGTAGATTTATGACTATATTCCTTAAAGCTTTTCACTTTTTTACGTCTAATCCAAGCTTTCGCTTTTTTAATGGAATAACCCATCTTCATTGAACGAGTTGACTTCACATTTTGCGCTTCTATTAAATTGACAAAGTTATAGGGAGAGCCAAATGACGGCATACTAATCACATAGGAAGCCAGAATCGGCATATCCGTCATATTCCTTGCAAACCACACTTTAAATGTGCGATCGGATACAGGTTTACTTAACATGGCAATACAATCTTTAATAAATACACGATATTGAGCCCGCATTTTTTCTTTATCTATAATGCCTTTGATAAATGAATATATTTCCACTACCGCGGTCACAGCAGACATCATAATAGATGAACCGCCCATAGTTGCCACTGCAGCAATGCCTTTTAGAGAATTAAATAAACCATTGCTCACAGACTCACGCACAGCAGAATCGATTTCACCTCGAATACAAGCAATAATATCACTGGCAACAGGGAACTTAGCAATTTCAGTCAAATGGGTTGTTTTTGCTAAAATCAAAGCCTTATCTAAAGCAGTTTTAACATTCAAAGCAGCCGCCCCAAAGTCACTGACACCTGGGGCGACAAAACACATAATATTCTTCACAAAACCAGGTAATTGTTTGACTATTTCCAAACAAATACGATCAAGATGAGCACCACAAAAATGACCTACTTTTAACATATCAATATAAGCGACGATTTTCTCTTTAAGTTGCTCTACGGTTGCAATGATGAAATCTTGTCCTTGTGTAACATACCCATCCTCCCCATTAACAAGGTTATTAACTCCATCATATAAATCATTGGTTAAAGCCATCGACTCTCCACCCAAAGGAAGAAGCTCATCATTCATCTTTTCTTTAGGTGTCTTTTCATCACATACGAGTTTACTACTAGCAAAGGCTTCCAGTAATGCTTGATACAATGGGTTTAAATTGGTGCTCATTTTCGATGTTGACATAACATACTCCCTGACTAATTAAGAGGTAGGCACACAAAAATAGAGGGTAAGATTATCGTCTTTTTAAGCTTCTTTATTTTGATACCTGCAAGTATCCTGTCGATAAATTGTGTGATTTTTATGCTTTAAAAGTAAATATATGTAATACCTTTAGATTAATAATTCTCGTTTATTATTAACCAAATACCTGTAAACTATTTAACAAAAACAGTTAAGTTTTAAAGTAGTGAGGATTATAAAATGATTTTTTTTCATTCCAAAATACTAATTTATAAAAATCAAACATTCTCTTCTGACAAATATGATTGATAATATTTAACGTGAGAATATTATATGCAATTGGTTTATTAAGCTGGGATACCGACGTATAAGAAAATTTTAAGCGATATTTTTTTTACTTTCGAAGAAGAGGTCTTACTATACTCCCCCTTGACATGACCTAGATAGCATCTATGACATATTGTATTTGAACATTTCTTGATCACCTAGAAAACCTACGAATAAATGCTACCGCTTCACTGTGCCTTCAATTTTAAAAGCCGTCAAAGTGACGCCTTGCTTGACACTTTTTCTAATATGACTGAGAAGAGGTGACTTAACCCTAGGCTCCCTTGAGAGATACCTAATACGCTTTCGCTTGCGAATAAAATACCTTTAATTTAAGGTGAGTTTCTCAATGATCTTAGCGTATATGATTACAACGAGAAAAATTATGACAGACTATAGAAAACTTGATCAAAAAAGTGTCATCGAGTATGTTGTTCAAAAAGATTTTTTTAAAGAAACCACCTTATTATCCTGCCATAAACTATCAGATAATAAACTTAATCATATATTTCAAGTTAGTGATCAAGAACAAAAAACGGTCATAATTAAACAAGCTAAATCTGACGCCTATTCAGGGCAGGATAGAAACCGCATTGAAGTACTGCGTGTTTTAGAACGCTATCGATGCTGTCCTAAATACACAATCAATATTTTGCTACATGACATCAGTCAATCCTGTTTTGTCATGCAAGATGTATCAGAGTATCAAAGCATATTAACAACATTGTCTAAGGGCGAAAACTTCCCCCATATTGCGCCACAACTAGCCTATTACCTTGCTTATAGCTTATTTTACTCGAGTGATTTTTATCTATCGAGTGTTGAAAAAAACACTAAGATTTGCCAACTATTAAACTCTGATTACTCATTAACGACAGACTATTCAACCTTCACTGAACCTTATAACGACCTAAAGCCAAAGAACCTCTCTCAATCTTCATTAGACCTCTTGTTTGAACTTAGACAGGATGAAACGTTTAAAGCGGAATTAGCTGAACTTAAAGCCAAGTTACTCAATTCAACCCAAGCATTTTTGCATGGTAATTTAACCTCGGAACAGGTCTTAGACGATAACACGAATATTAAAATCATAAATACAAAGTATGCATTTTATGGTCCAATAGGCTTTGATATTGGTACAATTCTAGGCAGTTTTTTATTGAATTTTTGTACCAGCTCTCTTAGCTTAAAATCACATAAAAGAGCAAACCACTTAGATTTCCTCATTCAATCCATCAGAGATATTTGGCATCAATTCGCAAATATATTTAGTGACCTGATGGAAAATAAGACCAAGAACCTTGCATTACAAAACACTATGTATCAAGCAAGATTCTTAAGGAGTATTTTTTTAGATAGCCTAGGTTATGCAGGTTGTGAGCTCATACGACAGGCCACTATGGCAGTTCCTATCATTGATTTTGATTTAATAAGTGATGAAAAAGACCAGGAGAAGGCAAGATCCCATTGTATCGAGTTGGGTCAGGTGTTGGTTAATAAACGCTATCAGTTTGTCTCAATTAATGACGTATTGCTTGAAGCAGAAGCAATTATAGAAAAGGAATAAATTGATATTCTCGTTTCACATGAGTAAATAATCGGTCAATATCATGTGTACCTATCGTCCAAGTTGATTCATTTGAATAAGGATGACACTGTACTATTTTCGCGTCCCAAACATCCTCATCGATAAAGAGCTCTACAGCCCCTTCATCATCTTTTAGTATGTCTAACAGGGAAACTCTACCCGGCTCACTTTTCAAATATTGTTTAAGACTGTCATCAGAAGCAAAACTCAATCTGTTCACATTTAATCGCTTAGCTAAGACCTTAAAGTCGAGTACTTTTTCATCACTTATAACCAGTAAAAAATGTCGTTTACCTTTTTTATCTTTTAAAAATAAATTTTTAGTTTTAGCCCCAGAAATATCCAGCAAAAGCGAACTTGCTTGAGCACAATTAAACACGGCCTCATGTTTAAATCGAGTAACATTGATATCTAACTCATCAAGCAAAGTTTGCAAATAAAGCATTCAGTTAGGTCTCATTTACCAATTAAGTGATGTTATATCGCTACAGATTATATCTTGTTATTCAATTTTTCAAAAAGTACTTTGTAAAATGAATCGCAATTTGCATCACGTTTTCATGAGTTTCTCAATTTGATAAAGTGAGATTAAACATTTGATTAAGCCCTTTCATGACCCTTCTTCGCCAGCTAAAACAGATTAATGACAATAAAATAAATGCGGAATAACCCGTGCCTAAATCCCCCATAGGCGCCCCTTTCAAGCCATTACCTCGCTTACCTTTTAGTGTATCTATCTCATAAATACTGTCTGGTGTATTTGCTAAATCGTAGGGAGAGCCCGCTTCAATCTCACTGTATTCATCATTTAGAAAAGCATTAGTGGGATCGATATCACCACTGTTTGCTTCAAATAGAATATTCTTGAACACACTTTTGTCTAACCCTAAACTCCCATAATCAATCGCTAGCTGAACTGAGTTATCCACCAGCCTTGAACTCACATCAGAGGTAGCACCTAGGCTAGTTAGTTCGGTATAACCAAAAGTACCTTCATCTGTCACATTGATTCCGGTGCCACTGGCATTACCATCAAGCGGGTCATCATACCAAGCTTGGGTTTGGTCAAAGGAGGTTAAATCCGTAAATGACTCAGTTAAGCTGCTCCCAGCGTCAGTGACTGCAAACATATACCCATTAACCTCACCATCATCAGATAGAAAGTTATTATCTGATGACACTCTAACTCGGTAGGTTTCATTAAAGCCTTGTGCCGTTGATATCCCCCCTGTGATAGATGAATCCCCCACTAAATCAATGGAGAAATAGGCATGTTCATTTTCAGTATCTAAAGCGATGCTGGCCGTTGAAATATCCAAAAATTCAAAATAGGTTTCTGCTGCTGGTAAGCCATCCAAAGTACCTGTCATTGATGACGTCGGCCTTTCGTATAACTCCCTATCGTATTTATCTGCGCCTAGGTCAATATTCCATAAGCTAGCGTCTTCATTGGCGTTATCATCAGTTCTGGCATCGGTAAATGTCTTAACATGAAGTTGGTCTTGCCAATCATCCATAAAGCCATTTGCAAAAGCTAAACTTGTCCATCCTAAAGAAGTGATCATTAAAATTGAACCCGTTACAAAGCGCTTCGGGGTGGGCCATAAAAAAGTAAATGTCGACATCTTGTTGTCCATAAATCGCTCCACATTTGATTTCTTTTTAAATAAAGCAAGTAATAGGCCAATTAATAGATGTGATGTATTTAGTCAAACTTATTTGATTTACGGCTGAAAGTTAACGAGGAGAAAAGCCAGTCTATTTTCTTTAGGAAGGAGTATCAAACAGTCACAAAATATTGAAGGTAGCTAAAAGCTTGCTACCTTCAATATTAATGAGCCTATTCTGGTGTATAAGTTGCGCTTACCTCATAACTGGCTGAGCGATTACTATAGCCTTTTACCATTATATAAGGGGCACTACCGTCAGCAGGAACGGTCACTGTACAACTCTCTGAACTTCCACTTTCATAAGGGCGACACTCCCAATTGCTAGTAGAGGCTGCACTACCCAATGCTACATATAAATCAGCATCATTCGTTCCTGTCATTTCTACAATCACATCGGTTCCCGCTTTTGCAGGAATCGCGCCGAGATCATCCTCAGCATTGCGACTTACACTGCCTGAAAAGTTTAGCACTTTTAGGGTGGGCTCCTCAGGCGTTGGATTATCGCCCAAGCTCCCCTTAGCCAATTCACCCATATACGAAAGCGCTAATTTAGCAAAAGGGGCTGAGGTAGTTGCATTCGCGTCACTATTGGCCAAGGTATCGTTTGAAGAGTGAATATTTGAGTTAATATCACTCATACTAGATTCAAATGGCATGGATGCAGCATAACCCTGCTGATACCAAGAAGCATGGTCTGAACAACCATAACCGCAGCTTGAATAACCCACTTCAATATTCTGATAGGTATCGATCAAATCAACTAAGAAATCATTTTGAGCACTGTTGGTATAATCCGTAAAAATAGTGATATCTTCGAATGAGCCATGAAAGTTGGTCATATCTAACTGCATGACACCGATCACATCCACACCCTGGCTTTTATAATCTTTAGCAATTTCATCTGAACCTAAAAGCCCGACTTCCTCAGCCGCATAACCCATGAGTTTGATGGTTTTTTGAGGGTGATAATCTTGGTCCACTAATACGCTCAGTGCTTCCGTTAACACAGCGACACCAGAAGCATCATCATCAGCTCCCGGCGCAAATGTGCCTTCACCGGTAGAATTACCCACGGTAGAATCGATATGAGCACCCAATACCACTACTTCAGTAGGACTATCTGTGCCGGTAATGGTCACTATGACAGACGGTTGGTCCCAGCTTGCATGCTCATAATATTCCACTGAGATATCACTTCGATCTGCCGCAATTGACGCCCAATTATCATGAATCCATTGCGCTGAGGTTAAACCTGATGTGGTGGTATAAAAACGATTCGTATAAGAGGTCGATAAATGCTCAATCGTCATGGCAATGTTTGATGCATTCACGGCTGCGACCATGGGAGTTACATTATCAGCATTGTTAATGCTATAGCTGGTTGCCACAAGTGTATCTGCTTGCGATGCTTGTACTTGCGCCAAAGCAAACTCTGCTTCAGCTAAACTTTCGTGACTGGTATAACCGCCACATTTTTTATTATTCACATGCAACATTTCAGAGAAAGTGGCAACATCAGAGCTCGCCATTTTATAAATATTGACCCCATCGTTACTTGAAATGCTTTGAATATTGGGTGCTGCAACCATGCTCATCATACTTTTGATTGTCAAAGCATTGCTTTCGCCAGTCACTATCCAAGCTTGTTTATCATCAGCATAAAGATTGCATGCCAGCATAGTACATATCGCAGCTGTTATTTTATTAAGTGTCATTTGATACTACCTATCCATCAGGTTTGAATAATGGCAGCCTGGAATTTGATTTACCTTGTGGGTAAGTCCGACCCTGGACTGCATCCTCTTATTGACCCCTCTTAGCGATAACCCTTTATTTACTGTTTAACGTTTTCAAAAAACATTAGGTTAACGTCAGATAACGAAAATCTGACAATATCGCCTTAAAAAGCTGACACTAACTCTAAAAGACGGTTTTTTTAATTACTACTGAACGAAACTCACTATCAAATGAGCTCAAAAAAAACACCATTTCGAAGAAAAAAGCTCACTTTATGGTGTTTGAATTTGAAATAGAATCACACGCTAAAGAACAAAGCTGACGTATTAGTACTTTTTAAATATCCGTATTGTAAATAAAAAAGGACGATCGATAACCATAAGCAGGTCAAATACGAATAAGACACATTTTATGAGAGGCCATCATAGACATGGGTCATCTCCTCTTAAAGTGGCAAGCGTTTTGCCCGTCATAACAAGAAGAGTGTTAGAAATATTTGACACTTCTCAGCTAAAGGCCCTTGTATTGATTCGGGTTAAGTTTTAGCGCAACAGATTATATGAATGGTCATTTAAATACATCTGTCTATCCGGCTGATTAATTTTATTTACTCAATAATATCCAAACAAGCCACCCTCAAGATGCACACTTAGTTACATTAGATCCATAAAAAATGCTTAAAAGGCTGATATATCTTGTTTAAAGATATATCTGCGTACGAATTTATGGGGATATAAATTATCTTGGCTGAGGCCTTTATTTCTAGGAGTACATCATGTCGTTGAAATCTAGATTTCTTTTAACCCTATTCATAAGTGTAATGATCACTAGTATGAGCATGGGTTTGCTCAGCTTTAATCATGCCAGAAATGCACTTTATGAAAGGGTAATCAAATCAGAGCTTCCCACGCATTTAACTCAAGTAAAGAATAAAATAGATAGCGACATAAACCTCATTACCGCAAGTGCTAAATCTCTCGCCAATAACCCTTTCATCTTAGACTGGATTGATCAAGGTAGTCCTAAGCGTGATGAAGATAAGGTTGTTGCATTATTAGAGAATATTAAACAACAATTTGGACTTGAAGTTGCGTCTTGGGGAGACCGTAAAACATATAAATACTGGGATCAAAATGGCTTTCTGAAACAACTCACGCCAAGTAAAGAGGATGATTGGTTTTTTGACTTCATTCAATCGGATCAAAATAGCAACATAAACATCGACCCTAAAATAGTGGGCGAAGGGTTTGTTCTATTTGTTAATTACCAGAATCTGAATGGCCGTGGGCTCACTGACTTTAGTATCACCCTTGATCATATTATCAATTATATTAAAAATATTAAAATAGGTAAAACAGGCTTTGTTTACCTAGTTGATAAAAAGGGCATAATTAAGGTTCACGAAAATGCCACACTATTAGAAAAACAAACACTGTCTAGTGTTTACGATGAACAGACGAGTCATACGCTATTAAATGAAAAAAGACTTAACCTAATTAACAAAAGTGACCGTGTGATCGTCAGTCAATATATACCCTCTATAGGTTGGTACCTTGTTGCAGAGGTTCCTAATAATTCTATTTATGGCGCAGACTCCAGTATGAATAACATGGGAAAAGACATCATTATACTTACAATAATTTTAACCTTATTAAGTGGCTTTGCCGGTTCTTTAGTCGTGTCACAATTTGAAAATGAACAAAATTAAACGCTATTTAAGAAGTGCAATGTCATCTACAAAATTTTAGAATTATGTGTTTCATATTTACGGAAGGGGAAAATATATCCTTCCGCTTCCATACGAGAATATAATGTCTGAAATTTAAGGAGAGAGGTGTAACTTAACCCTTATGCTATACACCAAACCCTCAATTTCTAAACAAGATTTTTTGGTGGTTTTCTTCGACTATTTCAAACATAAAAACAGTTATCTCATACAGTACTAAACAACTTTTCTGTGATGATTTCCTATTAGCACACAAATGATGAACCCCCTTCCCTGCAAGCCAAAACCTAACAACACTCAACAAATTATGTTTCATCATTCATGTTATAAATAAATTACATTTACTTACGAATATGTCTTAATAATAGCTTAAGCATTTGATATACAAACCTTTTAAATTAATTTTTTATAATAAATTATAAAGAATCCACAAATTCGACCAATCGGTCAGATTGTTTTAATTTCTTATCCTCGCTATGATTTCAATGCCTTATCGCCGCGTTTTTACAATGACTTAGATCAGTATTTATTTTATTAAATCGTGAAACATGGTCGACTTCAATATTCACAGGAATTCATTATGACGTTAAAACTTAGGCTTATTTTAGCATTTGTTATTGCCGTAATTATCACCACATTGACAATGGGGTTTCTTAGCTTTTATCAAGCAAGAGGTGTTTTATTAGAACGCGTTATGACATCTGAATTACCTGCCCAAATAGCACATATTAAAAGTGAAATAGACAGCGAAATTGAATTATTAACTGCAGCAGCTGAGACCTTAGCAAATAACCAATTTATTATTGATTGGGCAGAGCGAGGCTTCCCGGCAGATGAAGAACATAACCTTGTCACCTCGCTTGAAAATATTAAACAGCAACTTAGCTTAGAGGTCGCCTCTTGGGCCGATAAAAAAACAGGTAAATATTGGGATCAAAATGGTTTTTTGAGAACCTTAGAGCCAGGCAAGGATGATTGGTTTTTTAATTTCACCCAGTCTGGGAGAGAAGCTAATATGAATATTGATCGCAGTGAAAGTGGTGACACTGTCATACTATTCGCTAACTATCAGAATTTAAATGGCCGTGGTCTAGCAGGCTTTGGCATGCGGTTAGACCATATGGTCGACTATCTTGAAAACTTTAAAATTGGTGAAACCGGCTTTGTCTATTTAGTAGATGCTAGCGGTAAAGTGAAGGTACATGAAAATGCCCGTTTATTAGAGACTAAATCTTTGGTTGATTTATATAATATTGAAACGAGCCGAAAACTTTTAAATAAACAGCAACTCAATATTCTTAGTAATAACGATAGTGTCATTGCCAGTCATTATTTGCCCTCCATGGGCTGGTACCTTGTTGCAGAAATTCCTAACGACTCAATTTATGGCCCTGTGATTAATATGGGTAAAATACTTCTCGTACTCGGCATCATATTAAGTGTGATTAGCGCTCTAGCGGCATCCTTAATTGCCGCAAAACTGGTATCCCAACTCTGCGCTGTCGCCGATAATTTAAAAGAAATTGGTGAAGGTGATGGCAATTTAAACCATAGATTGAATACAGAAGGCGCCCTAGAAATTGCTAACATAGGTAAAGGTTTTAATAATTTTGTTAAAATGATTCAATACTTGGTTATACAAGTGATGCAAAATAGTACAAAGTTGATCCAAGCTTCTCAGGGGATATCAGCCACCTCTGACCGCATTCGTGAAGACGCCAAGCTACAAAGTGATAGAACCTATCAAGTTGTCTCAGCCATTACTCAAATGGAAGCCACTGTCAAAGATGTTTCTAACAATGCATCAAATGCAGCAGAAGCTGCCAGTCAAGTAAACGCAGAAGTAAGCGAAGGCCTAAAACTTGCCTCTATCGCGAAAGACATTATAGAAAACCTAGCCACAGAAAGTGAGCAAATAAACCAAACTGTATCTGAATTAGCTCATAAGACAGACAAAATTGGCAGTATTCTTGAGGTCATCAGAAATATCTCTGAGCAAACAAATTTATTAGCTCTGAATGCCGCCATTGAATCAGCAAGAGCCGGAGAACAAGGCAGAGGCTTTGCAGTTGTCGCCGACGAAGTCCGTGCTTTAGCGCAAAGAACCGCTCAATCAACTGATGAAATACAAGATATGATTAATCAGTTACAAAATGAAGCTAGCAAAGCCCTTAAAGCATCGCAGAACGGACGAACCAAAGCCATTGAAGGCGCTGAATCAGTACAGCTGTCTACAGCATCTTTGAATAAAATAGCAGATCAAATTGTGTCTATGAATGAAACAAACCATCAGGTTGCAGCGGCGACTGAGCAACAATTGATAGCGGTAAATGAAATAAGCCGTAACGCGACTGAAATCCAACACTCGGTTGAAGAAAGTGTCGATATGGCAAATGATTTATCACTCAATAGTAGCGACCTAACTGAGCTATCACACGAACTAGATGGGCTCGTCATGCGCTTTAAAGTCTAGAGTAAAATGTCTCTAACACCTTTATTACAAGGTGTTGGAGACTCCCCTCTTTCATCCATTTAACCAAAGATGCACATAAATACTTGCCCCGTAACCTAATGCTATAACTGGGGTCCACTTTAAGTGTGTATAAAAAGTATATTGCCCCCTTGCCTGTCCCATTAAAGCCACACCGGCAGCAGAACCTATGGATAACAAACTGCCTCCTACTCCTGCCGTCAAGGTAACTAGCTGCCATTGCAAATGTGGCATATCAGGCTCCATCGTCAAGACAGCAAACATTACGGGAATATTGTCAACAATGGCGGAAAGCACACCTATCAATATATTGGCTTGGGTGGCACCTAATTCACCATATAAATAGGTTGAAGTGAGGCTTAAATAGCCCATCAGCCCCAGCCCACCTACAGCCAAAATAATGCCATAAAAGAAAAATAACGTATCCCACTCTGATTGAGCAATTTTATCGAATACATCGAAACTATAAGGGTCATCCTCTGAGCCTGGCGGGTTTTCCATTTGCTGAGTCCACATATTAGATTTATGAATTAGATAAAAACCATAAAGTTTGAGGTAACCCAACCCCATCATCATGCCAAATACAGGGGGAATATTAAGATAATTATGCAAGCTAACAGCGGTTAAAATTGTTAATAAAAATAGTATAACGATGACTATTCCCCCGTACTTTAAAGCCTTGCCTTGTGTCATAACAGCCATAGGACAGCCCTTAGCTATCGCAAATTGCATAATTAAGGCAGGTACAAGGTAATTAACCAGTGAAGGGATAAATAAATCAAAGAAGTCTGCAAATTCAATCACCCCTTTTTGCCACACCATAAGGGTCGTAATATCCCCAAAAGGGCTAAAGGCTCCTCCGGCATTGGCAGCCACAACAATATTAATACAGGCTATACCGATAAACTGACGATGCCCTTCACCGACAGCCATCACCACGGCACACATAATTAATGCTGTGGTTAAATTATCCGCAATTGGAGAGATACAAAAAGAGAGAATACCCGTAACCCAAAATAAAGCTCGGTAAGAAAAGCCTTTATTAATCAGCCAATTTCGAAGTTCCGCAAAGACACCTCTTTCTAGCATGGCATTTATGTATGTCATCGCGACTAATAAGAAAAAAAAGAGTTCAGTATACTCTAAAAAATTATGCCGTATCGAAGCCTCTATTTGCTGCGATTGCCCATGCTGTCGATAAACTATACCTAATAAAACCCAGATAATACCCGCTGCGATTAACACAGGTTTTGATTTACGAAGCCCCAGTTTCTCTTCTAATATTACAAAAATATAGGCAAGAGCAAATATGATAAGTCCACTGTAACCCACCCAAGTAAAGGTTAAGTCTAACCGTTCAAGAGTTTCAGCTTTAATTGGTAAAGATAAAAACAGTATTAAGAATAGAGCATAACCTTGCTTCATGACTCACCTCCTTTATCTGTCACACGTGTTTGGCAAATCCCTTAATCTAGTCGTACACCATATTTTCTATTCAAACTATCAATGAACCCATTTTGATACAGGGTCTTTAAGGCCCCTCGCAGGCTTTCTTGTGAATCATTAGACATATCAGAGTGACACGCCATAGCGGCTATAGAAGTGAAAAAAATCAATTCAGCTTTACCCAAATCAAGATTAGCGGCTTGCATAACACTTTTCGCGCTCATTAACTCTACCGCCCATAGGTCTATATAACCTCGCTCAAGTTGCTTTAGGCTTAAATGGTTATTGGCAGTGTGCTCAATGTTATAGTTAAAACCCTGTAGATACTCACTTATTCCGCTGCCTAAAAAACTACCAATGTTTAAGCCTTTCGCATCATTCAAAACCTGTAGGGGTATGCTTTTGTTTGAACGACTAAACAAACCATATCTAGAAATCATTACAGGACCTATCCAACTAAATTGACTTTCTCTTTCCTGTGAACGCTGTACGGGTAAAACACACATATTTTCATACTGAGAAACCATCGCCATGGCACGCTTTAAAGGGTAAAAAGCAAGCTCATAGGGCATATTAGCTTGTTTAAAGATGGCATCGAGCAATTCAATCAAAAAGCCTTGTTTAACCCCATCAACTTGACTTGCAAACGGTGCTACTGGGTAGGTCAATACTTGTACCCTAGAGGCTGCATTTAGGTATGTCACTGAGAGACTTACACTCAAAATCACTAAGGACACATGTCTAACGCCATACATTAAGCGCCTCCTCATAAGGTAAGGTCACACCTTTTTTGGACTCTTTTATCATCATCTTAGGTGCACCTTTTGCATCTAACCAATAGGCTTCCGTTCTTTCTGAGTTTAGTCTAGGTGTGCAAAGCCCTTTATTTTCTTTTTCTAATTGTGCTAAGTGTTTATCCATTGCATGAGCCATGTCATCCATACCTTTTTTAGCCTTTACATCACCTTGCACTATGGGTGAAATATAACGCCACCAATAATTCGCCATACCAGGATAGTCAGGTACATTGGTTCCTGTTGGGGTCCATACGTTTTTTGCAAAACTACGATAAAATTCGATTAAACCACCAAGGTAAGGCGATCTTTTAGTCATTTCATCTGATGTTATATCTGAGTGCCTGATAGGCGTCAGACCAATCATGGTTTTTTTTAAGGAAACCGTTTTTGATACCACAAATTGTGCGTATAACCAGGCCGCTTGCTGCCGCTTTAAAGGTGTATTTTTAAGTAAGGTCCAGGCTCCTACATCTTGGTAACCCGATTTCATCCCTGCTTGCCAATACTTACCGACAGGAGAAGGGGCGATACGCCATTTAGGCGTACCATC